>Ga0209454_1004736_pt1 | contig 10262 bp, 3 predicted proteins | sample WorMetHERISLAND1_2_FD_187400 | JGI IMG/M metagenome (GOLD analysis project Ga0209454, IMG submission 187400) | Marine gutless worms symbiont microbial communities from Max Planck institute for Marine Microbiology, Germany - Olavius geniculatus... | ecosystem: Host-associated > Annelida >... | reverse complement strand
CCTCTAGGTTGGGGTGTTAACGCAAGTACGAAATTTGGGGGCACCGCCCCCCTTAAAAAATGGGAGGGCAAAAAACGTGCAAAAATTGGCGTGATTTACGACAACTTTCGAGTTTGAGCACAAATATCTCTGGAACCGATAAAGATGGTGCCAAAATCTAAACGGCGTTGACAAGGCCGATCTTTTACGCGTTGAACAAAAAAAATTTTGTGAAATTCGGTCCACTACGAATAAAGTTATAAGCGCTCATGTTGACCAACCCTAAGTCGACAATGCGCTTTCGGCGTATGCCAATGCATTTGAGTTCGGGCCACATGACTTTGATGCCGGGGAAATTTTACCCCCCCCCCTACTTCCCTCAATCGGACTTAGGGCGCTGGGCGGACTCACGTTGGGCTTTGCCCCAAATTTCTAGTTTTTATCTATGCTGTGTCCCAGAATTAGTGACACCCCTTGGTTCATACGCATCTAATTCAGTTTATAGTTCGTGGATTTGAAGAAAATATTTAAATACAACATGAAGGGGACCACCATGAGCACAAACTTCAAAGACTAGTTCAGACTGATTTTCTCCATGTATAACGATTTTACATTAAGTTATCAGTAGGGCTGGTGCTAATTTTGGGACACGGTGTATGTACTGTACAGTTGCATACTACTGTGATTACAGAATGCAACATGCTGTGATTTGTGCACTGCTGCATGTATTCATGTCAGCACCGTAGTGGAATGGAATTTTGCACTAGGCAAAAGTTTGCTAGGATAAAAGCAGTTTTGTTTTCTATTGTCGGAATTACGCCATTTTGCATCTAGTGTATTTTTTGCATAACATCAGGATGAAGTTTTGCTCGGTTCTTGTATTTTTTGTTTACGGTTTTCTTAAGTGATTATTTTCTGTATTTCCAAAAATGTGCTACAGAAATTGACTAATTCTCAGAACAGTGTGAAAGTAGAGATTTTCACGCGCGAAAGCAGCCACTGCTTTCAGTGCATCTTAGCCATCACAATTCTGTCCGTCTGTCTGTCTGTCACACGGGTGGATCAGTCAAAAACGGTGCAAGCTAGGATCACCAAATCTTTGCCATCATCTGCCTGTAAGACTGTAGTTTCAGGAACCGTAAAGATTTTCCATAAAATCGAAGGGGGTCACCCGAACGAGGGTGCTAAGTGAGAGGGGGGTGGGAAAAATTTGCGATTTTTTAGCCTATAAGTCGCTGTACTGTATCTCAATAACGGTGCGAGATATGGCCTGGCTTACTATTAATCACTAATAGAAAGCCGTACACTGGCTCTCAATCGTCACCGAATCCAATGACCTTGGATGACCTTGAATGCTAAAATATTGGTTTTTATGGATTTTTTGGTGGTTTCGGGCTGCAAAACACATTTCAAGAGCGAATTGCGCCAAAACCAATTGAGATAGACATAGAAAAGCTGCATATGAAATTTTTAACATTGAACATAGATTTTAATGGTCCAAGTCTCGATTTTCTAGGTTCAAGGAAACCTGCGCATGAGGGCATCAAACAGCGGTACCCCTGTAAAAGTCGTTATTTTACCATTGTTGGTCAGTCTTTCGTGAAAACGTTTGCAGATAGGCATGGGCATGCTACCTATCACAACAAGCACTGGTGACGAGTTTTCAGTCGTATATCAACACCGATGACTTTGAAAGACCCTGAACTTCCCATATAAGGGGTTTTTTGATTTTTGCGATCTTCGGCTGCAGCGCACACTCCAGGAATGAACTGCGGCGAAATGGCTGGAGACAGTCTGCCAGTTTGCGAACATGAACTGCTATAGGCGTTCGCGCATCTCATGAGTGTTAGCTCATATTTCTTGTTATTATTCTAATTGGCGTAGTTTTCCATTTTTGCCAATCCATGCAGGTAGCTGGAGAGTTTGTATTTTTTTTAGCATTGCTGATGCTTATAGCTTGCTTTTCGTTATGTTAGTTTTGCATTTTTGTTGTACATACTTTTCTGAGCTGTGGCATATAAATGTACGAGGGTAAGCAGTACTGTGCAGACCAAGTTCTGTGTGCAGCATTATGGCTAGTCTCCAAAGGATTTTGCCACTAATGGTGCCATTTTTTGTTATTCAAAAAGTACACATTCTGTAAAATAAAAATAAATTTGATACTAATCGCAAATTTTTGTATTTTTCGCTCTCGCGCATCTCATGAGTGTTAGCTCAAATTTCTTGTTATTATTCTAATTAGCATATTGCTAATTTTAATTGGCTTGCAGACATGATATTTGTTCTGTATATTGAGCAATTCAGTTGAACTACTGGCCTGAAGTTTCAGCAGTGTATAGCTCTTACTGCTGTTAACTTATTTTATGAACTCTTGTTAAAACAGATCGAGGCTTGTGGCTTCCACTTTTCTTAAGGAAAAACCTTAAATTTCGTGATTTCGGACTCGAACTTGAACCCACTGGATTCATACTCATATTAACTTAGAACAACGTAAAAAATATCTTTTTTTATTTATTACAGAAAATAATTCAAAATATTTATATTCTATTTGTTTTAGTGTATTTGTGTTTGCACAGCAGTGATTTTCTTAAAAGTGAGGCTATTGCGCTTCAGGTTGTGCATTTCTGGACGAAAATTTTCTGACAAGAAGATTGTCTGACAATTTTCTGTCAGCGATTTATTAAATTTTATCTAATTTCGTCAGAGATCAATATTTTCGTTATGATTGCCAGTTTTTGTCATTACGTCAGTTTTTTGTAAAAATGAAATCTTTTGGAGCCTAATTATGGCTGATGATTGTCTTGCAGACCTGATATTTGTTCTGTATATTGGGCAATTCAGTCGAACTACTGGCCTGAAGTTGTTGTATATTTGTCATTAATGCCGTAACAATGCAGTTATAGTGTGTGTAGCAGCTGTTCTGTGAACGTAAGAGCCAGTGCATTTCGTGTACATGTATTCTGTATTTCTGATTTCTAATTATGACCATCGTACTCACAGTAAAAGCAGTTGCAGCCAGAATAGAGAAGCTGGGCCCCTGGTACGAACGTAACATGTTCGTTTAGTGTTTTTGACAGAACTTGTTGTAGTACATGCCATCCTTTTCTGTCACATTCTATCTTTGACAAGCGCACTAGAGATTTCTTTGAAATGATAGTGCGCTATATAAATGTTCTCTTATTATTATTATTTGACCCCAGATTCAACATTTTTCCCTCTCAACAACATTGTGCACTATAAGTGAAATTACTTACATGTTATCTATTTGTATATGAAATTCAAGTCTACATCACAGTAGCCAATTAAGGCTAAGGAAAATACTGTTACGTATAAGCTGCTGGCACTTCGACATGGCACTAATATGCCAATTTGCACCCAGACCAATATTGAAAAGTTGTCAACTGTGTGTGTGTGTGTGTAAATATTTAGTACACAAAGGTTAAAAGGTTAATGGTTGTGTAGGCCTATACCTCTTTATGGGTAACCCTTCGCATAGCTACAGAGCATCACCTGACATATAGGATCAAACAGTCTTACGTGCTACCCAACACAGGAAAATGTGCCCTGCTTTAACCCCAGCCAGGTGGGCTGGTGCACGATTTACCTACTTCTCTAGGGATGCAAGGCTGAGTTGACTGGTGTTGGTTATATACTGAGATGGTTTATCAGTCCACAGAGAGTCATCCAGTAACCATTTGATAGTGTCCCAACCAGGAGTTGAACCCATGACCCCTTGATCATATGTGCAACGCATTACCATTATGACCAAGCACCAAGCTTGGTGATCTGGCACCAAGCTGCTTAGTGGTTGTGTGATGTTCTAATAGTGAAACTTGTTCCGATTTTAATATTTTTCGTGGAATTTTGTGATTTTAGCAAATAAATTAACCATTGTCATCTGATCTCGGATAACATTGCCACGTACTATCTTTGTACATTTGAAAATCTCATCTCTGCTTGGGCAAGGTTGTTATTTGACATTCTGGATGTTTTCTTTTCTGTTCGTATTGATTTTCACAAACTTTGGTAGGCAGTATCCGATAATGGGTAAAATAAATGCCAGATGGGGTTATTTAGGTCACAGTTGGGTGCATGGCCATCTAGCACCTTTGGCTGTTCGTTTTAATATGAAATGATCAGCAATGTTGGCATTAGTTTAGTCGTGCATGTGAGTTTCATTGGAGCTGTGGCAAGTCTTGTAGCATCTAGTTATATTGGGTTGTGTGTGTGCATGTGTATATATACCGTTGTTGAGCGGCTTTCATTTTTGTATGGATAATATACTTATTGCAGTTTTTAATTTCCGTGTCTGGACTTTCTTATTCTTGTGTAAGAACTAGGTTATAGCTGGAAGTCGTGAAAAAGTTATCGGAAGTAATTTCATCGGAGTGAACTAATCAAAACATCGGGATCAAATTTTTAAGTTTAAAGGTGTTTAAAAATTAAAATATGAAATGACGTAGCAGAACTATTCTGTTTCGTTGCGTTTCTGTTGCTTTGAACACACCTTAAAGAACTAAGCACTTTCTCAAGATTATTGGTGGAATTTGGAGGACAAGTCATTGAAGTTAGTTAATCACTCAATCTGTCAGGATTGTTTAAAGTGGCCTAAGGAATAAAAATATTGCTAAGCTTATTATGAGTCCACCAGGCGCAGGCTGAATGCAATCCAGTCCGGAAAATAGGAAAAGGATTTCGTGAAGAGATGTGTTTTGAGCCGCTGACAAAAATTATTAATTGTAAAAAATTATAAATTGTAAAACTGGTCTCGCCCGTCTGTCTCTTCGTCCTGTTCTGGGTCCCTAGCTCGAAAATGAAACGGCATATAGACACCAAAATCGGCGTGAATGTTTCCCGTGGCTGCAGCAGCCAGCCCAGGTGTGCCAATTTTTCAGTGCAAAGGGTCAAAGGTCAGGGGAGTGGACGGCCGCATAATATATTTAATGTTGCTGACGGTCGGTCGTAACACAGAGGCAGTATAGGCCTACACCAAGTCAGTTGAGTTGACTGAGCCGAGTCAGCCCAGGACACCTGTCTGTTTTATTTATTGGCCTGAGTGCATTAATATTAATGAGCGGCATACGCGAGCGCCGGTGCCAGGTAATAAAAGCGCTTTGCAGCCAACCGCAGTGCAGACCGCTCTGCTTGTGAGGTAGGCTTTGTGAGTGACTGTTCTAAAGCTATACCGTCTGCATAGGCGTCCGTTTTATGTAGGTCTATAGGGCTACCTGTGGGCTTAATCGTACACCGCCGCGTGCATATTGACAGTATAGTTAGCGTGTTGGTTGCGTACATCTTCTGGATCTGTAGCCGGCTCATGTAATTTTTACGCGCGATAGCAGGTACTGCTGTAGCGCATCTTAGCCGTCGAAATTCTGTCTGTCACACGGGTGGGTCAGCCAAGGTGTAGCTAGGATAGCCAATGTACTGGTTGTGTGTGACCTGCAAGGTCATCCAAGGTCGACGATTTTTGTGTCATTTGATAACTAATATGCCACTTCCATTTAGTGATTAATAGTAACCTTGACCCTAGCTTTCACCATTTCCGAGATACGACCACTCATAGCTTAAAAATTGCCACTGAAAATTGCGGCCAAACCGCTGCAGATGGAGACATGGTTACTATTGACAAGCCTGCAGGAAGTTGCCAGCGCCCTATCCGATGGTACCATCACCGACTTCTCTGACTTACCGCATGATTGGCATACCATAGTGCGCTTATGACTTTTTAAAATCATTTAAGGTCAATAATTTTCATGTCATTCGAAAGCCAATATGTTACTTTCTATTAGTGATCAATAGCAACCTAGGCCCTATCTCGCACCGTTTAGCCACAATAGGCCTACATCCGTAACAGACGACGGAGAGACAGACAGACAGACGACAACTCGTACCATAAGCTCGATCGTTACATAAGTACGGTCGGCTAAAAACGGTGCAAGCTAGGATCATCTTCACTGTAGGCTACCTGTAAGACTCTAGTTTCAGGATCTGTAGGCTAAAGCTTTTTCAAAAATTCGGAAAAAAATCATCTCGAGTGAGGGCGAGGGGATAAAGAAAATTTGCGATTTTTAGCCAACAATACGGTACCTATTCTGAGTACCGCGGTATTTAGCTAACAGAATGCAGTGTTTATGGCTGCAGATGTACAGCGATGTCGGCGGACTATGAGTCGATCAAGACGAGACTTCAGAGTCAGAACAAGTTGTGGGAAGATGAAGACTTTCCGCCTAATTGGTCTTCACTGGCGTCTGGTGAGCGTCACAACAGCAGCGTCATGTGGCTACGACCACCGGTCAGTAGTCAGAACTTCTCTTACGGTTCTATAAACGTCGACACTGAAAAATAGACAAAAGCCCAGCTGTCGCTAGGGCTCGCTAGGGAAGACGCGCTACAGCCTATACTGTTCTCTTTGCACTAGATCGCTGAAATTTCGCATGCCTGGTGTAGCCAGGATTTAGATGTAAGGGGCACTTGAGGGGTAAGGTCTGAGAAGGGGTGTCTCTTCTCTACCGGTAAAGTAGTCTGGGGAGGGGTGGTGCCCTTTCCCCAAATTTTTTTAAAAGTTTTTGTGCGTGAAAATGAAGTGATTTGGTCATTATGACACTATAAATTCCGAGTGATTTGAGTAGGCTTTTGTTTGGGGGGGCACGTGCCCCCAATGCCCTAACTTCTCTTTATGGCTACGCCATTGGAAAGCTGCCCGCTTTAACCTCAGCCATGCAAGCCGGTTCTCTATCTTCTTACCCAAAAGGGTTAGAAGGCTGAGTTTATTTGGCGTCATGCGCAAAGTTATGTAGTCAACTCTAGGCTATAGACGGTGGTTGTGTCCAAGTGATCATGGCCCCCTATTTTAGACATGGACTTTCCTTTTTGCTGTTGTATGATAATCCACCGGGAAATGCAGAGCTCGATAATTTATAACGTAAAATACTATAGAATGTATAATAATATATGATAGTATAAAATGCTTTTACATTTTTAAAATGTTCTTTGTCTTTATGTGAATTCTTTTGTTAAGTTTAGCTACGCGTTTGCCTAAGTTAAGGCTAGTTTACGTTTTGCTGCCATATATATTTGGTTAACCTGTAGAAAGATATGTGTTCGTTTTGGTTCAATGACTAGTTTCTTGAAAATGAAGTTAACTGTACGGATATGCCCTAGGCCTATGCTCAGTGATAGGGTGTTTACGCGATCCAGCAAACGTCCAGCGAATGTCTAGCATTACATTTGCTGGAAGTTTGCTGGACGTTTGCTGGATCGTGTAAACACCCCATAAGGCGAAAGTGACTTGCTGTGTTCTGGCTCTATAGCACCGGTCGCAGTATGCAATCGTCGTGAGCATGCTTCGAGCATAACTGTTGCTCGTTAAATAGGCCTAACTGATGTCATTGCGGTTTACTGTGCCCATGCAGGGGGCGGGGAGGGGACACGGTAAATCATGCACTTTTAGGCCTATATTATTTCATAGTGGCCCAGCAAGCATACCACAACATAATGCTAGGCCTACGAGTGGCTGTAATTGTGACAGCGTCGCATAATGATTTGCAGCATTTTTGCACGACTAGTCGCAGTAAAATTACCTGTGAATGGAAACCGAAGTTGGCTGCCACGACCATATTACGTGTATGCCATTTGCACAGGCCTAAGCGTAGTCACGTAGGCCAGCGACGCCGTTAAATGGTGTCTAATGTAATACATTACTACTTGCCTATTGGTCATTTAGTCAAAAACTGTACCATCTCAGTTTAGTTCAGTTCAGTTTCGTCGCTCTTTGCGCGTCTTTAGTGTTTTGACAGCGTATAAAATACGAAATTTGACTTTTTTTGACCTATCTTAACATGGAATAGCTTAACTATAAGCGAACTGTTCAGCTAAAAGAAAGTCGAATATAGTAGCCTAGGTCTACGGTCCGCTATAGTAGCAGCAGTCTGGTGGTTTCGTCAGCAATCATCACCAGTGGTTTAGAAAGTATTTTAACGCCGTACTAGAAATTGTATAAATGTACTATAAAAACCATTTAAATGGATTATCATATGGTCTTGTTGTGTCATGTGTAGGAAATAATAGAGTTTCGTTGGTCGAAGCCTCCGTTCGCCGTGCAAGCCCGACTGCCGCCGAAGCCGATGTTCGTCGTGGAAGGCGCGTCGAGATTCGACCTCTACCAAGGACGAATTGGTAATTTACGGCTGCTGTGAGGAACTCTGTCTTGGAATGTGGGTTATCTTTGACTCGAGACTGTCTTGGACCTCAGATTTTTTACATTTTGAAAATTAATGGAATGATTCTGTTTAGTTTACGCGGGATGACCCTAGTATCTTTTGTGCTGACATTCTCTAAATGACTTATTTGTCATTAGCGTTACTGTAATCGATGGATCAAAATAGATTACTGTTTTGGAGAAAAAAAGAGATGTATACACGTGTTAATCGATTGGTATCTTGGTGGCGTAGCGGTTAGGACGTCGGATCGAGAAGTCTTAAGTTCGACTTCCGTTTTGGTCGCTATCAAGTTCTTACTGGGCCTACTTGTGTCAAAAACTTAGTTTTTTTTATCCCTTTGGGGGTAGGTAATTAAGTACCGGTCTGCCTGGCTGGGGTTAAGATACAGAGGTAGTGCACGTTTACTTGTGTTTGCACGTTTACTTGTGTTCGGTGGCAGGCGACGCCGTGGGATCCCACGTGGCAGGTGACGCTCCGTAGCTTTTGAGGTGGTAACACACACAACACAACCCTGGGTAATGTGCTCTTACGTCTAGGTGCCTGTGTTATATACACCAGTTGCACGTGGTCTAATGGTTGATTTTGACTCGTGACTTTCAGGTTAGGCCTACGGACGGTTCGATTCTCAACGCGGATCATTTGCACGCATATAGGCTACATACTTGAGCAGGCGACTAACCTATTGCGTTTTTTTCTTTTTAGGCCAACTCAGTCTCTTAACCGTGACGGGATGGGAAATGAGTAGTAGTTTACTGGCTCTGGTCTACGGCTACGGCTACTGGCTTACTGCGGCTGATTAGGGTAGTGGCATGTCTGCTAGCTGCAGACTGTGAGCACGGACGTTGAGGGCGAAAGCCAGACCCAGGGAAACATTTTCGCGGGGCCTCTCTGGGGAGGAATTTTTTTTAATTCTGGCGCATTTCGGTGTAGGCCTCCATTTTGCATTTTTGAGCGTCGGCGGGCCCCCAAACGTCCCAAACTTACTTCCTATCCCTGCTCTTGACGGGCCTGACTGCGAGTCCATTTTGTTTGCTGACGCGGGCAATGGATGGCCGCATAGTGCGCTGCGGTATCATTAGCTCGTGCCAAGCATTTGCCACTTCCGACTACCAACGTTGTGAAATGCTGTTGGTCACGAGTTTGACTCATGTAAGAAGCGCTGTGGCAAGTGCCTTTAGTAAGTTTTAGCTTTTGTTGATTTTCAATTAACATGATTCTAGCTGTCACATGATCGTGTATATACTATACTTTTAGGTAACTGCTGGTTTATCGCTGGGGTTGCGTGCCTGGCCGTCTCCCCTGAGCAATTGTTTCATCGAGTTGTTCCACTGGATCAACATTTCCAACACGACTATGCGGGTGACTGTCTGACTGCAGTCTTTCTTAAGGCGCGTACGCAGCGACGTAACTGAACTGAACTGACACGGTTTAGTTTCTGACGAACTGACCAGTGGGTAAGCAGTAATGCATTACAGTAGGTACCGCCTAACGGCGTCAGTGATACCTGACTATAATCACGTACGCGTGCCAGCCAATGACCAATGGGCTCGCACTGCTCGCCCATTGGTCAGTTCGTCAAAAGTTCAGTTCAATTACGCCGCTCTGTACGCGCTTTTACATTTGTCTTATTATTCAAATCATAGAAGCAAACATTTATAAAATTTTGACTCTGAGGGGGCGGTTCAACATTTTTTTTCTTGGTTTTTTTCTTTTCTTTTTTCCATTTCTCTTTCTTTTTTGCAAATCATAGAAGCCAACATTTACGAATCATCGCGGGAACGACCTTATCTTTTTCTCTTTCCTTTCTTTTTTTAGCTCTTTCTGTTATTTCTTCTTACTTGCTTTTTTCTTTCTTGCACTTACCCTGCCACTTTTCTCGCTTTTTGCACGCGAAAGCAGCTACTGTTTTCAGCGCGTCTTAGCCATCGCAGTTCTGTCCGTCTGTCTGTCCGTCTGTCACACGGGTGGATCAGTCAAAAACGGTGCAAGCTAGAATCACCAAACCTTCACCGTCGGCTGCCTGGAAGACTCTAGTTTCAGGAACCGTAAAGCTTTTCCATA
>Ga0209454_1004735_pt1 | contig 10262 bp, 6 predicted proteins | sample WorMetHERISLAND1_2_FD_187400 | JGI IMG/M metagenome (GOLD analysis project Ga0209454, IMG submission 187400) | Marine gutless worms symbiont microbial communities from Max Planck institute for Marine Microbiology, Germany - Olavius geniculatus... | ecosystem: Host-associated > Annelida >... | reverse complement strand
GTGGTGTGGGACAACCCTGCAGGAGTTAAGCCACGCTGCCCTAGATAGGCAGCGGTGGGCAGCGATAGTAACAATGGCGTCAGACACCAACGGGCATTGAGCCCACGGTTGTCGATGACGATGAAACAGCGTACTCATACAGAGGAGAAGCAAACAATGTGCTGAAGCCTCTACGTTCACAGAACTGGCTCTTAATGAAACATTCATCACATTCGTATCACTTACAAGACGGCGGTTCACACCCACAAGATCCTAGCGACGTCAACGCCGGCGTATCTGAGCGACCTAACAAGCGTCGCGCAGCCTGCAAGCTATCAGCGATCGTCTCTGTTGACGGTGCCAAGAACCAAAACTGACACTGCTCGACGTGCATTGTCTATCGCTGCGCGGTGTGTCTTAAAATCGCTCTCTCGCCTCAACCGATGCTTTCAAAGGACATTTAAAACTCGCCTATTCAATCTGCCCAGCAAACAGCGAGCACCTCCTCTGCAAGTTCGGGCTTTATGCCGCTATATAAATTTAATATTAGCTGTGGCCACAGCTCTTTGACTGAAGATGTACAGCAATTACACGTAGACGATTCCTACGGTGAACGAAGCCACAACTTTAGAACTACCAACTTCTGATAGCACATCATTCTTCACTTTATTATGACGATGTTGTATAATAATAGTTTCTTATTAATTACTTTCTTAATTCGTGTTATTGCATAACAGCGGTTCCTGTGTTTTATAAAACCTTGTATGAATAAATGAATGAGTGAATGAATGAAATTCAATGATGAGAGAAGTCAGTATCGCACAGCCGTAGCAACCGCCCTCCGCTCTGGCGTCGACCAACATGAGTGAGTCGACAAGCAGAAATCTCCAAATCGAAATCGTCGTCTGTCACCCGCTGGCGGTGCGTGTTTGCGGGTGGTCGACCCATGGACCATCACCCTACGCGTCGCACGGATCGATATTAAAACGTTTTGGTGACACGACTCGGCTGGACAGGGAAAGAGAAGTGAGGGACACGGTTGGGGACTTGGGTCTGTCTGGTAAACAACTTTGAGCAATGCGATGGTAACATTTAGCAGCGTGACAGGGTATGGACCGTCGTCATGGTCGGTCGACACTCACGTGCGCATGTATTGATTGGTCTGTAGCATGGCATGGCACTCATACTCACTCACTCGCACTTGCTAGATGGCGATTGATAGCCGTAGAGTGGCGCAGACCATGGTGCGCAGCTGCTGAGACTGAGCACGCCCGAGCAATGTACTTGAAAATCAGTGTACCACAGTATAAACACTGATTTAGGCAAGGACTACACGCACGCAAAAAGCAAGCAAGTAAGTAAGTAAATTTTAAATTTTTAAAACGCATCCATCAACCACAAAGACTTGTAGTTTAAAATTCGTTATATTTTTGTCGATATGTTAAACCTTCAGTAAACAGAACTCATAATAGATTAAGAAATAAATAAAGCGTTGGGTATTCAGTATGACCTACAGCCTACAGGACATTGTGAAACTGTTCAGTGGCTGCAGTGGACTGTTCAGAGCTTGGTAATTACAAAGCAAAGCTAACCAGCACAATTAAGCACCAGTAAATTGCTATTTATTTTACGACACGTACGAATCAGGAAGCAGACAAAATACCAAGGCCTACTCGTTACCGAAAACCATTCATTTCCGTACAAAACGTACATAAAGTTTTCTGCGGAGGCGAAATGGGCGGGATGTCTGAACAACGATCGGCGGACAATCGCAAATCACGCTCTAACTAGCGACCGAAAACTACCAAACGAGCATCGCCAGTAATCCGACGCGTCATGATTGACGTCATTTGTCGTCGCTCGATGACGACATCGATCAGCATTACGTCATCGCTCGCTAATCTGGGCGCCGCTAATGCGTCCGTTCGTTGCGCGTGATTTAGCAGTCGTGCCGTTGAAACAATTACTCACGAAGAGAGCCACTTTAATCTCCGCGTGAACTAGGCTCGCATCTCGGCGTCCAGATGGTCAATTGTATAGACACGTGCGTCGACGACAATGATAAATTCTAGTTTTTCATTTCTTCGCACTTGCGCAGGGTTTATTATTAAGCCTACTATATTTCGTCACAGATTTCATTTGATTTCATATTTTCAGGTTTTCTCTGTAGCAGTGTTGTCGTCTGTCCGTTCTGTCTCTGCAAATCGTTAACGAATTTGCTTTGTTCTGTTCGAAGCTTAAAAGTACACAGAATCAGCGCATCAAAGGTTTTAGTGCCGGTGGGCGCTATATAAATCAGTATTTTACTTACTTATTTACTTACTCACATAAACCTATTTTTCATGGCTCGGTCATGTGGAAAACAGAGATAAATAATTATCCTTGGTGAAAAATGACAAACTGACAAATAATCATGCACAGAAAATCACAGCGAAAGTTTATATCCACTTTATGCAGCATTCATTATTTTCGTACCAGATTTTAACGAACTGCAGCATAATTTCGCAGGTAAAACTTCAATGTACTCAGAATAATATTAGCCTATCACGTCTACGAAGAAGTGGTGCGGTGTGGAAACTATGCATGCGTAATTTTCGTATACACGAAATGCAGCGCGGTTATTATAACAGAGCTAGGGCATCAACTAACGTGCTAAACACACTGATGAATAATTCACTACGCAATCAGACTGACAGCTGCAGGCATGGCGTCTGCACGGATGTTGTTTTAGCGCAACCTGATGACACGTCGAGACAGTCCTCGGCTCAGTTGTCAAACTCGTCCACGTGCGCTGAAAATGCCGAAACGAAATGCAGTGTGAAGGTGCTGGCCATACGTGCGATTTGTACACCGTGTCCAGAAAAAAGTCTACAGTTTTTCGTGAATAACTTCATCAAATTAGAACGTATTTTTTTACATTTTTGGAATAAATGATACCAATATTACGTTTTACTGAAGACATCAAAAATTAACCTTTAAAATTTATTCACCAATAAGTATTGCGAATGTAATTATGACGTCGTTGAAAATGCCGTTTTCGCGGAAGGTTCCGTCTAAATAAGCCTCATCAGTACGAAAAACAAGGCAAATTGTCGAAAAAAATTGCAATGATAAAAAGGTGATAAATTGAAAAAATAGAAAACAATTACTTTTAGCTTAGTTCTGCTTTTCGCCATGTTAAACATGGCCGTCGCGTGCACTACGGGAACGTCGTTGTGCAACAGCCGTTATAAGAGACAGCGTCATCTCTGCAGCATGCGTTAGCGTCACGGTAGTGCGCATTTTGAACGAACTTTCTTACTCCAAATTTTGTTAATAGCAAGTTTGTTGTTGTTGACAACTCAGGCAGCTACAAGCTAAAAAAACTAAAAAAAAACTATTTTCTGTATTTTTTGTTTTAATTTTGTGTAAAGTTAAGAAAGAATACGAGGAGTGTTTTATTTTTCACGGTAAAGTGGCGTCACTAGTTAGGCAATATAGACTGTCGGTATAGGCTTACTGTCAGTTGCACATTACTTTTGTAATGTTACCTACCAAAAATTATAGACGTGCTTCTGAATTTGTTGAAGTTATTGTCCGAAACATTGCTATTTTTTCACCTAAAATACAGTAAAACGGCATACTCGATGACGTCATAATTACGTCAGCACTACATAGTGATATCGCAATGTAAGGGAAAAAGTTACTAATGCTGTAATATAATGGATATCTTCCACAATTAGTGCCAAAAATTATTAAAATATCCTTACGTTGGCCAAAGATATATTGAAAAGTATAGTAGACTCTTTTTTATGTGGACACGGTGTACAATCAGGCCTAAGATTAAATAATGTCTATACAAGCACATCGACGGTAAACGCATCGCGCGAAAAAATGTTGCGATAAAATTAACAGTAATTCGCAGAGTGTCAACGTTACAAAGCATTCGTGACGCGGTGCATTTAAAAACACTTAACGCCTATTCGACTCCGATCACGCTGAGTGTTCGTATATGTGGTGCGAGTTAAATTAACATATTGCCAGCTTGCGTCCCTGGCGCCTGTATTTCTGACGCCACGGTCATTCGTTCTGATTTGGTTTTTCGCCGTCGTGCTCTCGACGTCCGACATTTTCCGGGCCCGCACTTTTACTTTTTTAGCGCCATCGTCACGTCGGCGGCCCACTGCATACATATTATCCTAGCGATGAGTTTACTGTCTGGCGGCAGGCAAGCATATAGACCACACACCGTCTGGGTGCTGAGTCCGCTAGAAACGCGGTCCATCCAGTGCCCAATTTGCCCTCCCATGGAGCACGAAAATCTTTACTCGCCGCAATGAATGGTAGAAAGAAACAAACAGATGATACGTTCGTAACCACATTCAGTGCATAGCCGTATTATGTTATATAATACACACTGTATTGTATGATTGCATTACTTATTGTACTAGTTACGTCTCTCTTTCCTTTTCTCTCTTTCTTTCTCTCTCAGTGTGTGATGCCATGCATAGTAAAATTGCGAAACTAATTCGTTGATGGCGAATGCTTTACTAACATGGTGTGCTGTGGCTACCCGTCTCGTGTATTTTATGTCGTAAAATTATTTGGTCGCCAGTGCAAAATTAGCGCAGTTTATAGACCTATATTTGTCCCGTCATTAATGCTGTTTACCGCTCGAACCGCGCAATTTCGCATTCCATCCACGCGTATCGGCGACTGATGCACAGGAGAACGTGATTCATGTAAGCGGCATGTAAAACTGTTGTCCAAATCGATCGATCGCTAGTATACACACGTTCACCCATAGACAGACACTAAATTCAATTACCGAGGCGTGCATTCTATCTAGTCCACCCCGGCAACTACAAAAGTACCGGCTACAATATTGCACTTTATCTCTCCGGACAGAACAGCGTAAGAATTTAATCAGGTGCAAAGCGAAACAGTAAAAACAATGAAACTTTTGACGCTAAGTAACTCGTGACACGGAAATTAGTACGATTATCGTTTTGGCATAGGCCTGGTAGAAATCAATGTTAAGTATATATTTATTTGTCCCATTGTTATAGCATAGCATAGGATAGGACAGATTATAAAATCACCTTCTGTCATTTCTGTCATTCAGTCTGTCTGTCTGTCAGTCTGTCTGTAAACACTCCTACGGCGCAATTTTGATCCGATCGTGATGAAATTTTGCACAGTGATTCGAGGCCCGAAAAGTAAGATCGAGTTTCTTTGGGATAAAAATCTGATAACTCCTTCCCCTATTTTACCCCAATTTTTAAAAATTTGCATTACGGTTTATGGAAACTTCAAAGCGGTATAACACGATCCCCGTAAAAGTTAATTGCGCGCTGTATTTTCGTAACCCCTTATTTTCGGAGTCGGACAATCTAACGGCATTTTAAATTTACCCCCTAACGATCCCTGTTGCCACAGCAACCATTCAAAAGTTGCAAAATTTTGCATTACAGCCAATGTAGATTTCAAAGCGGTATAACTCGGTCCCTGTAAAAGATAATTGCGCGCTGTTTGCACCTACCTCCCTATTTTCGGGCCCAGGTTATCCAATGGTGTCATTCAAATTTTTCCCCTACCGACCCCTGTTGCCATGGCAACGAATTTTGGGACAAAATTGACTATAACTCGGCCCCCGTGAAGGATAATTGCGCCCTGTTTGCACCTACCAACCCTATACGCAGCTGCTAGACTATATGGCGTGGCAATGGGACAGATAACTCGTTCCACAGAACGTATTTCTAATTAAAAATATTATAAAAACTAATAACTTTATGTGCGACAAGTATAGACTGAAAAACTACCAAATAAGTAGGCCTATAGCTGGAAAGTTAGTAACGAGTACACTGACAGTTGTGAGTATTATTATTATACACAAATGCCAACGATACAAATAAAACTGTATAGAAAAGTTTACACAGTGTGTAGAAAGAAATGAAATTAATTGGGCCTGTCGGAAATATTTTGTGCTGAACGAACCACTTGTGCACATTATCCAACGGTTAAAACGTGCATAAAAACTGAAAAAAATGTGACTGCTTAAGAAGAGTCTGCCTAAACATCGCAAACCGACCACGTATCTCATACAGTGATTATTTTAGTGACCGCAGATCTGTCTGTGGCAACGCAGATTACCGAAAATCAGCTCAAATCACAGAAATAGTCTTCGTTATTGATCTGCGGTGTTCTGGCAGACCCATGTAAAACTAATATGTACAGTTAGTGAGTTTGTGATCGATTTAAGAGTTTACACTGACATTTTTGTCATATTTTGTTCTGTGTTTATTTTACTTTTCTATCTCTCTATTGTGTCGAATAAAATTTTTTTTTATTCCAGAGTCAGATCTCGACACGCAGTGACGGATGGCGATGTGTTAATTACACCGACGATGACGACGGCAGCGGACGGCGGCGACTTCAAAGCGATGGAACGTGATCACTTTACAGCGTAGCCTCGCATCCTCTGCAGCCGCAGCCACTTCCGTGTGCACTCGACCTCGACCACGCTGCTTAATTCGCCGCCGATTACTAGTGAGTTATCGAGCTCCTCTCACTCAGAACGAGCATGGTCGAAATGCGAGATTTACAGTAGCTCCCGGTTTTGGTCTTAAAATCAATAAATCGATCAATCCTAATTTCCTAAGTACCGTCGCAAAGTTACCTCAATGTCAACCAGTTTCGCATTTTGAAAATATAAAGCAGTTAACAATTATGAGAGATCAGAGATTCAGACGATTAGGTCTAAACATATGAGGAAAATAAATCAGAGGCATCTACACCGTATAAACCTTGAAGCAAATACTCAAAAGAATACGGGAAAGTTTTTTGGGGAAATTAGAAGAATTGATATATATGACATACTGCACATCAGCTTGTAATACGCGATTCTCATGATTTACGATATATTGCAAGCGGACGTGTTCTGTGACGCTTAAAATGCACAAAAACTGGTTTTTCGCCACGGTTCCTCCCGGACCCCGCTAGGGGACCTCATGACGCTCCCCCAGACCCCGTAATCGGTTACGGGGGATACCTCCTTACCAAACCCAACACCTTTACGCCTACGGCGCCTCGTTGTCGGCGTCTGTGGCGTCGCGTTCTCGGTGCCTATGGCACGTTGCCTTGAGTTAAGGGGGAAACTTGCTCCAAGCACTTAGGGGGATAAACGCCCCTGGGCAAGTGACAGTCACGGCTCGTTCCCGTCACGTTATTCCATCAGTTCATTAACGATCTAACCAGTCGTACATGAGACTAGCTAGTTTTTTTTATTTCAGTCACTTTCGACTGTTAGTAACCAGCAAGTATCATTTTTTTCAGTTTTTTTGCCGGGAAGACAAAGTCACTAGTGTGGCCCACCTAAACCTTTGAAGGAGACATATCCCAAGTGCCTCTAATGGACTGATGTCCATGAGTGACAAGATTGGTTATCCTATCCTTCCACAAAGACTGACCCTATCTAATTACTGTCAAACGCTAGACTGACAGTCTGTTGACCCTTTGACGAAATCTGCGTGAAACGACATGACTGACGAAGTGGTTACAACGCCGTCGAAAAAGACTGACTGATCGATAGTTTTTTTTAGCTAATGATATCGTTCGCGTCAGTTTCGTACAGTTTGTTTGTAAAAAAATCCGTGCAGTGACGTATGTTTATTTTTTCTTTATTTTGTTTAAACAAAAGTCAAAGTAAGTAAAATAAATGACGTTTTTTAATGATTCGCATAATGCAACGCTACAACAAACCCTTAATTACTAAACTACTGCTACCATTGGTAAACCGAAAACCTCTGGTTTGCAACACGATAAAGTAAATGTACTTTAAAAGTGTTGAATAGTTGTGCAAAGGTAAACCGATTTTGACAAGTTATTCACTCTTGCATAAGATACAGCTTTCGTCATTCCAGGCGAAGTGTCAGTATTCTAGTTTTATTTGCAGTTTAGTATACAGTGCAAGAGTAAATAACGGCCTTGCAAAAACTCAAATATGCAACTTCCAATTGTTTAGTCATAAAACTATTATAGCCAAAAGAAAAATATTTCAAGCAAATGCACAATTTTTTTTCAATATCCAGGGCTTACACTTTCCAGCACCCGTCGCGTTTGCACGCTGACAATTTGTATACGATAGGCCATTGCTTATTTTTGGCGATTCATCGTGATATCTTTCTACGCAGTAATTAAACAGACAACATACTGCTAAATGCTGACAGGTCACAGGACTGCTGTCTGTGATGATTCTGGTAAGAACTTTTCCAGTAAAGAATTTACACGAAATGTTGTGTTGCGCAGTTCGTTAAGCATCAATTCTAGTATTATTCTACGTACATATTTTTACGAAAACTATTGCCACATATTTGTAAAGTATTTGCCCTTGATGACCTTATTTCACATTTTTATTGCATCCGAACATAAACAAACAAAAAGAAAGAACGTGATTAGGGCAGAGAATGCGTATGTGGTGTAAGTTACCGTTAGCGTAGCGTTGCCGTTGTTAGCGATGTAGTCGTGTTGCGGCGAGTCCTTAGCTATCGTCATGTCGTCGGTGGCCAAGTCGCGTTGCTTGCGAAGATCGTCCGTCGTCGTCGTCGTCGTCGCCATCGCGACGCAAGCTCGGTCAAACTACGCCGAAAACATACAACGACGAGACTGTATTGGCCGAGACGAGACGAGACGACAGACCGAGAGACAGACTTCGGCAGCGTCGTGGCGAGTGACTAATCCAGCTACAGCGGTCGAGCGAGCGGCTGAGTCGACAGCGTGGCGTGGTTGTGCGCGGACAAACTGCGCTCGATCTGTCGTGCATACAGCAGGGCGCTGTGCAGCGCAGCACACGCAGCTGTCTCTCGACTGCAGTGCTTGCCGCGCCGGCGACTCACGGCACTTGTAGCGCCAGCAGCAGCAGCAGCCGACGCGACGCTCCTTGTCCCTCTTCCACCTCCTTCATCCCTCTGTCTGTCGCTGTCCTCTAAATGTCGTCGCTGCTGCATTCGTCACAGCTACGCTTCCGCGATATATACCCGCTGCATCTCTACTAACAGACGGACAGACAGTCAATCAGACAAACGGCTATCCGCTATCCAGCAGTGGCGGTCAGTTTATTAGGCCTACATCCTCGTGTCCGTGCATCTTGGTTAGTACAACGGCGATAATGAGGGGGGGGGGAGTACGATGCTCAGCGGCGACGGTAATTATTCGACCAATCAGAGGGCAGCTACAGCTCAAGGTAATTGACGAGAAACATTTCAATGTTGGCAACAGCGAATATGCTACTCGCAGCACGCTCCTACAAGCGCACAAAATTATAGCAAGCACCGACCACGTAGGGCCGACGGCTACGATACACTCGACTCCTTTACTAGCGGAGAGGCGGAGCTATGCCGTTACAGTTGATTGCGAAGCTTAATGGGGTGTTTACACCATCCAGCAAACGTCCAGCAAACTTCCAGCAAATGTATTTAAAATACACGTGCTAATGCTGGACGTTTGCTGGATCGTGTAAACACCCTATAACAAAACGTAACACGCAAAGTCCTTACCGAGCCACAAGGCTCATCGAGCGGCGCTGATCTCCGTTTCCTTAGCCTTCAGCCAGACACCAGTTTACACTGCGAGACTACGAATACAAAAATAGTGCATCGCGCGGTGCCCGTTTTGAGTCGCAGCTGTTGAAGCTGCAACATCGAAGACCTAACCCATGTGTTTGCATCCAGGTGACTTAATAGCAGCCAAGACGTCACACAATCGAGGGGCGTATGGATTGCACAGCAACTGGACTGGACGGACGGACTGGCGCTGGATGGCACTCATATCTGATGACGCGTGTAGAGCTGATGTAGTCCCGTGAGAGGGCGCCACTGAACGCAGCCGTCGATCGCCACGACCCCTGGTGACCGAAAATCGACCGAAGAGCGTCTTCGTTGCAAGACGTCGCTGATTCTACGTTGTCGTAAAGGACGAAGAGGATGAAGCGAATAATGCTATTGCAAGTACTACTGCATGGCTGCTGAGGCTGCAGACGGCGAAACACGATCGCTCAGTCACGACACGGCTATTTATACATTGCATTATACACTGTATTCGAGAAAAAACATCCCCGACATTATCGACTGTCACTTGAAGAAGGGTTATACAATTTTGATAATTTTTGGTACAAATATTTCTGGCACAACTAAACCAACCAATATGTGTTAAATGAACAAAAATGTGCCAAAAGCATCCCAGACATTATCGACTGTGACTTTACGAAAGATAGACAGATTTGAGTAATTTTTTATGCAACTATTTTT
>Ga0209454_1004733_pt1 | contig 10264 bp, 7 predicted proteins | sample WorMetHERISLAND1_2_FD_187400 | JGI IMG/M metagenome (GOLD analysis project Ga0209454, IMG submission 187400) | Marine gutless worms symbiont microbial communities from Max Planck institute for Marine Microbiology, Germany - Olavius geniculatus... | ecosystem: Host-associated > Annelida >... | reverse complement strand
GGGGGGATTTCAGGGAAGAGAGGGGTGAAATTCCCCCGCTACCAAAGTCACATGGCCTGTCAAATGCATTAGCATGTGCAGAACGCACACTGTTGACTTAGGGTAGGTTGAAATAAGACAACAGAACTTCTTTGCTAGTGAACCGAAATTCACTAATTTTTTTTGTTCAACAGGGGATTGGCTGTAGTTGATCACTTGCTATTCCACTTTTTGACGGCTCGCTTCGTTTCAGAGACATTCGCGGTCAAAGTCGAAAGTTGTCTGAAATCAAACCTAATCGTGAATGATTTTTGCCATCCTAAATTTTAAGAGGGTGGTGCCCCCCAAAAGTTGTATTGGAGTTATCACCCCCACATAGCAGCACGTCACGTGGCAAAGTTTCGTTAGGCTACACCCCCTAGCTCCAAAGATCTTGAGGCTCATACGCTGAATTTTAAGCCAATTTTTGACCTCCTTTGAAAAAAAAATTGTAAGGAGGACCCCCATCCCTGGTGGGGGTGTTCTAGCAAGAATTGGTCATTCTCTAGTGTGTGTAAAAATTTGGGGTGCAGCACCCCTCAGGGGCTGAAATATGGTCTTCCGAAAAAGTCGATTTGGGTGGGTATGATTTAACTGCTTAATCTCCCTGATTAGTGGACCAAAGTTCACCAAACTTTTTTCACCCCACGCGAGAGAAATCGCGGTACAAAATGTACTTGTCCGATTTTGAATATCTTCATCCGTTCTGGAGACATTCGCCGCCAAAATTGGAGAACGCCTGAAATTGGGCCAAATTTTGCATGTTTTTGGCCCCTGAATTTTTTTGGGGAGGGCCCCCCGAAATTCTGGACCAGCATTATAACATTTGGCCTAGTACTGATCACTGTGCAAAATTTCGCGCCATTCGGCCGACGCATCTCTGAGATCTCGTGTTAAAATAAAAAAAATAAAAAACATCTGCGGTAAAATATAAGTCCTTAAGAAAACTATCGTTTCCAGGCGGACTAATAACTAATTAGAATATTGCAACAACTGTAAGAGACTGCATACATACATGCTGTGTGACGCAATAAAGTGATGAAGCCGGTACAGACGCATGTCTCTGTTGTAACATAATTGCTTCGTTACGTTCTCGCAGCATACCACCGCTGCCACCACTGAACTCTGTAGCTGCTGTCATCATTTCCATTGCTGGCGTTTTACCGAAACTCTGACTGGCAACTGGTCCGTTGACAGCTAGATGACTAGAAGTCGTACTGATGACAGCATACGGCTGACGTCGGTCATAGACTGGCTGCTGAGAGGCTGCTACACTGAACGGCGACTGTACGGCTCTGTGGTACGGACTGCTGCCAACTGGTGACACCGGCACTGTATGTCCCATTGCAACAAACTGTGCATTTTTGTCACGGAAGTTAGTCGGCGGTGGCTGTGCAATGACAGATGACGGCATTAACGAGACAGGCACAGACTCCATGCCGCCGGCTGACTCCACAGTCATTGCACGCTGCATAGCGGCCATCCGTCGGCGCATCAGCTGAGCCTGCTTCAGCCGTTGCTCCGCCCGCTGACGTTCCAGCTTCTCTCTGATGGCACAGCAGTACGGCACGGGACACTTGGGCATGTCGCAGGTCTTGGCGTGGTAGCAGCACAGTGCTATCAGCTGCTTGCAGACAGGACAGCCACCAGTGTTCTTGCGCCGACATGCACCACTGTGCTGAATCAATCGCTTCATCTTCTGACAAGCAATCAGCCGACAGTTGGCGTCTCGGCAGTGGCAGGCATGGACCAGAGACTGTAGGCAGGTCTGTATTGAGCGCCGGCGAGCCTCCTGGGCACTCACTGCAGGCGCTGGCACCGACCTCTGTTCATCATTTACGCCGCCAGCATCAGCACCACCGCTCACAGTCTCCATACTACCGCTCAGACTACCTGTGCCATCCTCCAGGTCAAAACCAAGCCGATCCATCTTGTGTGGATGACCAAGTCGATCGTAACATGGAACACACAGGTCAAAGTCCTACAAACGCCATCGATAAACATTACTAGCACTCTCATAGCAGGCAGAATCCAAAAAACCTCTTATGAAAAGGCAGGCACTTCACTGACATGTCTTCTACCAGACAGAATAAACTTAACAGCCAAAATGTATTCCATCTGCTTTACATCAATAAAGCAGTATCAAATACCCAACTGTTTACATAATATATTCTGTTTTTTGAGGGGGTGGGCAAAAAAACATACAGCCTGCCAAACCTAGTGGTTAGTAAACCCAATAAACAAATTTCAAACTTTGGCACTGGTGTGATTTGTGGTCAATCTACATTAACAGTATTAAAATCCTTTTGATGCCCCACCACTAGAACAATTACATGAAAAAATTCTTCACGATTAACATTTCCTGCCCTACCATCCATACGCATTCAAACTATAGATCCGGTTTTGAAGATACAGCATCCTTACAACATAAGCACAAAGCTTATAGTTCTCTGAAAAACTACAACAAAAAATGAATTCCTACCACGTATGGCATAGGCTACATCTTAAATAATGCCAAAATAAAGCAGCGCAGCACGAAGAACAGCAAGACTGAGTGGTATGTGACTGACATCACAGACGGAGCAGTGGTAGCGAGTGTCGACGTTAGCATGGCAGCTGTTGCAAGTGTACACGAAGCTGTCCCGTGCCTGCGTGTGCAGCTCATACAGCATTGCCATGGACGAGAACTTGGCCCGACGCAATGATGAGAACTCGTAGTGTTTGTCACGCGCCAGCATCAGGAATGCATCCCGGCCATCCATGAGGTCATTGGCTATCAGAGCATCTGGGTCGTTCACTGGCGGCAAGTCGGCCAGCTTTGACGGAAAGTGGAGACGGACTACGAAAAACACCTGCAATGACAAAACAGAGCAAACAATATAAACATAATCATCATCATAATCGTTATCATACAAGGTAAGACGTAGTGTGGTATAAGTGCAACACACTTCTAGACCATAGTACACAACAACACCGTGGGGCATAAAAAAACATGCCACTTTACTTTTGTCAATATCTTCACCAATTATTGACCATTTTTCCGAATTCTTTCACTGGCACACTTTGCAGACAATTTGCAATAATGTGATTATTGTATATCCCACCAAACAGTAAATGCGTTTCTACACTACCTTGTGAAATATAAATGTAAACAAAAACTGACGAGATAAATAAAAAAACGCTTCAGACCAACATTGCGATAAATGATTCGTATGACACTAGACTGTGTTTGACCCACAGTCTAGTGTTATACAGATCATTCACCACAATGAAAAACACTGAAGTGTTTTTTTTCAATTTTACCCAAATGTTTGTTTGTTGTTATCGTTATACATGCATATTTCATTCATATTTCACAAGACAGTGTAGAGACGCATTTATGGTGTGGTGGGATATATAATAATCACATTACTGCAAATTGTGCGTGGAGTGTGACAGTGAAAGAATTTTGAAAATCAGTCATTAATTGGTGAAGATATGGACGCAAGTAAAGTGCCACGTTTTTACGGCCCACCCTGTAGACCACAGTATAATACACAAGATGAAAACACGCTGTTATTAAAAACTACAAATTAAAAACTAAAAAAAATAAAAGTAGACCAGTAGACATCGCATCCGTTTCTCTCCTATATAACTTACAACCAATCACAACCACATGTACGGACATCACAGCTATTTCACTGTCTTAACTGCAAACACATTTTGATAGAATGCACCTGCTCCAAAAGTATCTTGGAACTGATACACTCAAAGAACTTTTCGGGCTAATTGCACTGTTAAAAAACTGCGCACTCACTCACTGTTATGCTACTAACACTAGTAATTACAAAATCCACAATTCGGTGTTATGATACAAAAATCAAGAAATCAACATATAATGTACAAACAAAAAGCAAGAGTTAATGCTAGAATATGTATCATATCTTGCATAACATGCAAACTAACTACTTTACCAACCTCTTTGTGTTTTTCCATTGTAGTGAAGAGTTTGGCCGACAGATCGCTGTTACCCAGCCCTCCACTCTTACTGCTTCGACGCAGTGAATGATTCTTTGTCTTTGAGTTCTTCTTTTTACTTCCACCACTTTTCTGCCCTTTCTTCTTCCCATTTGCAGTCTACAAAGAAATCTCCTTTTATTAATATTGTTATCAAACCCACAAGAGAAGTCAAAAAAGTATGCAATGCTGCATCAGCAGTAATTACGAGAGATGCAATGCCTGACTGAGATGAATATATTGCTTTTCATTATTCAGCATTTCATATAGTCACACCTTTTTGGTCATTGCATTATGAGAAAAATCAGCAATGTGTGCTTTGTAGCACTATCAGCCAGTAACTTAAGCTCTCATGTGACCAGGCAAATGTGCTCAAAGTTGAAAGAGACTGAGTAGTAATGAGAAAATCCTCAATACATAAATTCAAAGAAAATACCGACATACTGTGCGGTCATCCACCTGCAACCATAATCCTAATGTTAATCCGGACCTGACTTTTTCAACTGAAATTTGCCACATCAATACACAAAAATACGTGAATACAAAATACACAATGGCTGCATAATGACAGCTATATGACATAAAATAAACAAATGACAGAAATTAATTAATAAGCTGTACTGCACCTTTCCCAGCGGTTCACCGTAGCTAATGCTGGAACATGAGGAATCCTCATCGGTCTCATCAAAACTCGTCAACTCCTGACTACTATGCTTGTCCTGATCCGCATCACCATCGAGGGCCTTGGCACAGTCTTCCAACACGTTCGGCCAAAAGTCACCTTCGAAGTACGGCATCTGCGTCACGCTCTTGATGCCACTGTCCACTGCATCCTTCATTATATCCTAATATCAAAAAACACCATGACTGTGTGAGAGACCATGGCTTGCACAAATGCACCAACAAAATAACAATGACCAGCTGATAAATACTAACAGGCCTACCACCACTAATAATCTGTCAAGACGTACGTCAAAACACTTCAGAGGTGCTTGCAGACAGTCAGATGTAGCAATTATTACTGCATAGTACCAATTAGAATTAAACTGCAGTTTAAAATGTCAATATCAAAAAAATTCCAGACAGTAGGCACTGTGCAGTGGAAAGCTCCATCAGAACAGCAAGTTATGGGGGTCAGCTTGTAGAGTTTTCAGACTAATCATCCAACTGGCTGTCCACAAAAACTGTTGAAAACAAGTAAAGTGCAAACATATGCATTTCATGTAGAAAGCTAATACATTAAATTTTATATTAGCGTAATATTGTTTATATCATTTCCAGAAGGCTGACCATTATACTCTACAATGCAGTTCGTAGCAGAAGCTAAAAAAACAAAAACAGATCCACACTAATTCCGAACTGACCAATCTGAACTGAAAACTAGTCATTTCAAATAACCAAACTAAAACCAAATTTGGAAACAAAACCATTCTGCAAACCCAAGTGTCTTATCAAACACACAAACCTTGTAGTCAAAGATGACCTTTTCCAGCTGTGCTTTTTCCAGCATCCTCCTGTACCAGTCCTGAAGACGCTTGGGCTTCGGAATCTTCTGCTCTGGCGGATGACAGTGAAAAATGTAGTCATCACCCTCGCATGGCGGACATGCCCATATGTGTGCCCACGCGTATCTAAACAAACCAGTGTCAGTAAGAACACTAAAACAGCATCAAATTCAAACACTGAGTAACAATGCACCATGATCTCAGTGAGTGTGAGTGAGTAGGATTTAATGTTCCGCCCAACACAGTAGACCTACAGGTCATATAGGAAACGGCCTTTCCAGGCAATGCATTGCACACATATAACCACATAATGAAACACAAAATTTAACTTCTACGGAATAAACTAGATAAGTAACAACAAAATACAAAATATCAATCCTAACCTACAAAATATAAGAACTGATCATTATGGCTGTGCATATGTAACACTATCGGTAGTTGTAATAATCTTCTATGCTATCCTCCACAGAATCATTAATTTCAGAATGCTGTCTACTGGAGGACAGATTGGGAGGCACATGAATAACAAATACCTGAAGAAAAATGTCTATAACCATAAAGCATCAAAACAACTTCAAAGTAACTTCAAAAATTTTTTTTAAATGGCTGAAAACGGCGCTGACTGAGCAAACGTGAATCACCACACATGCCCAGAGGCACAATAAACGTATATAACTTCTGCATACAAAACAATGCAATTATGGCACATCTTTAGCAAAACGAACACAATGTTCATTACCATTAGCAGTCACAGATATTCAGAATTGAACGAGAAATTTCAGCTAATGCTCACGAGATGAGCGAAAGCCTATAGCAGTTCCAGTTCAATAGTTTAGCTTAAAATTGGGGTGTTCACGCCAAGTTAATATACAAATACCAAATTCTCTATTTGGATCGCATAACGATAGTTCCGTGGCGCCACCTTGTGAATGATATAGACTTTGGTCGCAGCCCGAAATCGCCAAAATATCCACAAAACCCCCTATTTTAACGTTCAAGGTCATTCAAGGTCATTGAATTCGACGCCAATCGAGAACCAGTGTACGACTTCCTATTAGTGATTAATAGTAACCTAAGCCCTATTTAGCACCGTCAATCGCAAATTTTGCCCACCCCGTCTCATCTAGCACCCTTGTTCAGTGTGACCCCTTCGAATTTATAAAAAAGTTTTACGGTTCCTGAAACTAGAGTCTTCCAGGCTGCCGATGGTGAAGATTTGGTGATCCTGGCTTGCACCGTTTTTGACTGATCCACCCGTGTTGACAGACAGACGAACGGATAGAACTGCGATGGCCAAGATGCGCTAAAAGCAGTAGCTGCTTTTGCGCGTAAAAACTTTGTATCTGAACAATGGCAAGTGATATCTCTAACACTGCATGCAGCGAGTGTATGCTAACGTATTTTTTAGCTGATGTATTCACCAACTGCTTACCCGATTGATTTAACATAGTCGAGATAGCCAATGAGAAGGTCATGGTAGACTTCAGTGCGGAAATGTCTTGGTCTGAAGAAATGTACACTGTCCAGGTATGCTATGTATACACGCCTGTAAAATGTACAGCACGGACAGAATATTACTGTTATATCATTCTTTATGGTTTCACATTCGCATACCATTGTTTGTTCTATACTTCAAAGTACTCGCCACTTATCAAAGCATGAAATCATTATAACCTTATCAATTTTCTCTGCATTCTGGCACCTTGCATACAGAAACAATGATTTTACTGCTATATAACAAACTACAGTCAACAAATATTCTACTGCTGCACACACATATTAAATTCCATGCATGCAGCAAATGCAAAGTAATAACTTTTGCAGGGAAATTGAAAGAAAAAAATACTACTCAGCAACATTTGCATTATAAATAAGAACAATTTTTTACATTATGCACATCCAATTAGTTCCAAACTCCCTATTATCATGTAAACAATTTTTACAAGAAATTTGAGCTAATCCTCATAAGACACGTTAAAGCCTATAGCAGTTCCTGTTCGCAAACTGTCAGTCTATCTCCATTCTCCAGCCAAATCATCGCAGTTCATTCTTGGAGTGTGCGCTGCAGACAAAGATCGTAAAAATCAATAAAAACCCCTTATTTTGGAAGTTCAGGGTCTCTCCAAGTCATCGATGTTGATATGACTGAAAAGCTCGTCACTAGTGCTTGTTATGATAGGCAGCATGCACATGCATCCATTTTCACAAAAGACTGGCCAACTTTTACGGGGGTACCGCTATTCGATGCCTTTGTGCACAGGTTTCCTTGATCTAAAAAATCAAGACTTGGACCATCGAAATCTACGTTCAATGCTGAAAATTTCATACCCAGCTTCTTTATGTCTGTCTCAATTGATTTCAGCGCAATTTACTCTTGAAATGTCTCGCAGCGTGAAAACACTAAAAAAATCGACAAAAATTCCTATTTTAGCGTTCAAGGTCATCCAAGGTCATTAAATTCGGTGGCAATCGAGAGCCAGTGTACGACTTCCTATTAGTGATTAATAGTAACCTAGAACATATCTTGCACCATTATTGAGATACAGTGACTAATTGGCTAAAAATCGCAAATTTTTCCCACCCCCTCTCATTTAGCGCTTTAGTTCAAAGTGACCCCATTCCAATTTATAGAAAAGCTTTATGGTTTCTGAAACTAGAGTCTTTTAGGCAGCCGACGGTGAAGATTTGGTGATCCTAGCTTGCACCGCTTTTGACTGATCTACCCATGTGACAAACAGACGGATAGACAGACAGAATTGCGATGGCTAAGACGCGCTGAAATCAGTTAGCTGCTTTCACACGTAAAAACAACAGCATACAGGCATTAAGTCTAACAAAACACAAACCGCGAGTTTGGAGGTGGGCAATCGGAGCCATATTCTTGCACATGCATCCCAAAAAAGCACACTTCACATCCATCGATTTCTTCAAATGCAAATATTGTCTTTGCCCGATAAGGGAACATCGATGCCATTTTGCCAGTGTCGCCAAATTTAGCTTTCATTGCTGGCTTCAACTCAACCACTTTGTCGTAGGACGACAACACTCGTATGATGACTTCGCCTGCACCCGAGTTCTTCCGCTTCAACATGTCATTGACACGGCTCTCCAAGTAACAACTCAGTTTTGTCGTCGGCAGACCTGAACATATACAAGTACACAAAGACATTTTTATGTCCTCCCCAAGGCATAATGCACATAGGGTGGCACTATACTCCAATTCCTTAGCCCTCAGCCAGACAACAGTTTACACTGCAAGACCGCAGGTAAGAGGCTAGTGCATTGCATGGCATGGCTATTTATGCTCTAGGTACTGCTAGTACTCATTGTGCCCAACCATGGAGAAATGGCTGGGCTGAGTGGACCTGGGTGGTGTTACATACCGAAATTATTTATGCATGAACTGACGGTCACCAATCCAAGTATCACCTGCACTTGGCATACTTCATTAACTCAATGCTACACTAAGCCATAATATGGCCACACATGCATCATGCCACAGACATGCCATCAGTAAGCAAAGAAGCTACACTGTCATTCCTACAAATGTGCCACTGGGTTAGTGTTAAAGGTCCGAATATAGCTCTTAATGAGCGAACCCATCTCAGAGCTACGAAGTGTTGTTTGCTTGATTTTTTTTACTTTTTTATAGTTGTCAGTACCAGTGCAGGTGACTGCCTGGAAAGACATGTGACCATAAAATGCATCAAACAGAACAAAAAACTTTACTTACTCACTCCCTCGCTAACTTGACATAAACTCACATAAGCCAAAGTTGTACTATGTGACAAATAATTCACAGCATAGAAAGTAAGCGCACACCATTCATCATCATATAGCTCTACAACACAAAGAGAACAGAACTGCACTGCTGTTGCTTACGCTTTGCGCTGAACTTGTTTTCTTTCCTCTTCTCATTCTTCTCGGCAAGACAGACATGACAGACGAACTCGTCCGGCCAGATTTCACTCATGTACTGAGCACAGACCTGATGTTGCTGACGTCCGCAGTCATTGCATACCACGAACCTGCAACAGATCAATGCAACATACACCAGTCATCGACACATGGAACGCATCAGCACATTGACAAAGTGCCTTGGCAGCATAACAGTAATGCTTCAAACATACAATAAAGCAGTTGTGGGTTGGACTCTCAATCTCAGCCATATTGCTACCAATATCACGTGAATGCTACTTGGACAGGTGACTGCGTTGCTGTTGTTTTCTTCTGGTGCTCGATCAAGGATCATACACAACCGGCTTCGGTGAGACCAGCATCCCTCAGGTAACTGAGTGCTATTTCGGGTTCGTTGAACAGAAAAGTGACGGGATTATCCTCATCAAAATGGTGGCTGCGTGCATCTTCCAATACCGGACATTCAGTCGTCAAGTGTACCAGCGTCTCCTCTGCCTGACCACATCGCTGACATGTGGCCGGTTCAGGCTGGTCTTGGTTCCTCGTTATTCTGTTGCGGTACCATGCCAACTCTGATGTGTCCTCCTGTACAGAGGCGTGAAAGCAGAGTCCTTTGTAAAAGTGTAAAGTCCCTTTCTTGATCTCTGTTCACATATGTGGCATGGGGTACTGCTGGTTTGGCCATCCTACTCCATTTGCGGGCACAGTGATGACGAATAACTGTTTTAGCAGTGCTAAAGTCCACCGGTGCTGCTGACTGTGGCAAGGTGGAGACAGGTGACTGTCTCGGTGACAACCAATCTCCCAGGTCAACTCAGCCTCTCACC
>Ga0209454_1004723_pt1 | contig 10272 bp, 6 predicted proteins | sample WorMetHERISLAND1_2_FD_187400 | JGI IMG/M metagenome (GOLD analysis project Ga0209454, IMG submission 187400) | Marine gutless worms symbiont microbial communities from Max Planck institute for Marine Microbiology, Germany - Olavius geniculatus... | ecosystem: Host-associated > Annelida >... | reverse complement strand
CCCTTCCCCTTTTCCTTTCCTTCCCCCTTCTGCTTTTCCTTTTCCTTTCCTTTTCCCTTTCCCTTCCCCTTTTTCTTCATCTATTCCTTCCCTTATCCCTTCCTTTTTTCCTCTTTTTTGCCTTTTCCCTTGCCCTTTCCTCTTCCCTTTTCCCTTTACCTTTTCGTTCCACTTTTTTCTTTCCCTTTCCCTTTTCCTTTCTTTTCCCCTCACCTTTACCCTCTCTTCCCCCTTCCCTTCCTTTTTTCAGAAAGCGAGGCTCCCATTTTCCTCCCCAATTCACATTTCTGGCTACGCCATGCACTGATTTGTAACTTGTGTCTCAGTTTCTTCTCTAATTGGGAGACATGGGAAAATAACTGGCTGTATAATGCGAGCGAAGGCCTAAAAGATCAAGAGGGCCTATGTTCATTCAAGAGGTCTTAGTTCATGCAGCACAGCGAGATGAGTGACGTTCAGCGTCTTTCATTCGACGGAATATGAGAGAGGAATGCGCGGCGTCGCGTCGGTCGGTGTATTATAGAGCCATGCACGGTTTAATGTCGCCAACAGTTTGCACGTGTGCGTTGGTCTATAGCTGCATTGAGAGTCAATATTGACCTATTGGACTATTACACACTTTACCGCTTGCTAGAGAATATAGCGCGGCTAATTCTCGCTGCCACATCAAGTCACTTAAATCCTGTTGATCGCTTCGCGCCTGCGTGAAATGCAATTCGTCATAATGCGGCTCTGTGAAGTATGCCAGTACCATGATCTGTTTACTTACTTATGACTTATATAGCCTTTGGTAATGCACGGAGAATAATATAAAGGCCTAGCATTCAGAGACTGATTTTCCATGATACGTGGCTATGCATGTTCGCCGAACGTATAGAACATTCGGATTGTGGATTCTGGATCATTTTTAGTGCATTGCAGGATTCTGTGCCTTTTCGGAGATAAAGCGCAGGCCCCTATATAATGACACTTTGCAGTGTATCCCCCGCATTGCAAGTCATGAAAGAATTTTTAATTAATTTCTGTATAGGCTATATACGAATGGCTTAAGAGTGAAAATGTGCGATTTGATTTCGGTGGTGATCTGCATCCGAAATTTCGAATTGCAGTGCTTTATTCATGCATGCGGATCAGTTAAAGCGGCAACTGAACTCAAACGTTCTCTGAATATATAGGTGTTGCCACCTGGCGTGCACAACAGACTCAGTAGTATAGGCTCCCTATACATGCCGGTATTCACAGTCCTGATCCGCACTGCATGAATAAAGCATGGATTCATAGACAGAGTTTACCACGACCGAGTTATACCTACACCCGACACGCTGCAAGTAAGCGCCAACTAACAAGCACGCCAACTGTCGCCATGAAGTATTGGCCTATCTCCGTATATCCCTCGCTATATCACAGCAGTTGCTCCGCTTCTATTTACCATATCATATACATGAAGATGGGCCAATCGCTAGAGTCAGGGGCCTATATAGTTTCGATTGGCGTCAGCATCAAGCTGCTGCAGCCTGGTTTCCACTCAACGAAGCGTACGCAATGAACGTAAATGAACGCAAGAAGAAAAGTAAGCAAAAACGCATGCACGCCGACGCGTTTGTTGCTGCAGGATGCAAAAGCCACAATGCCAGGTTATTAGCATAGCGGCGTGTATCGTTGCGTTGCGTCCACTGCGTCCACTCCGTTGCTTTCGTTGCGTTGCGTATATTTTGCGTGCGTTGTGCTGGTTGGATCGAAACGACGCAAGAGTATAATCTCTCACTCTCTTGTCCCGTAGCGTCACTTTACTAAAGCATTGGAGGGGTCTCGGTCTACGTAACTTATAGTTCTTGCAGCAATGACACTGCTTCAAAGATACAGTTTACAGTATTCTTGGGGGTCCCCAGATCCTCTCTTTTTGAATGACGCCCCTGCTCTCGTTCTAACTGCATGGGCTGTTACTTGGACTGCTGACACGGCGTCCGTCACTGCAGTGTTATTTCAAGCGAGTGCTGCTCGGACACGGCTCAAGTGGCCGCGCCGGTCAAGGTGCCCGGACCGGGCGGACCAGCGACTCTTCACGGTGGGCGGTCGACTGACCTCCCGCCGAGCGACTTCGACAGACGGTCTCACCGCGCCTCGTAAGTGTCGTCAATGAGCCAGCGTGTCATCATCGACCGAATGACACCAGTGTACTGACAAAAACCCTCACCACAAAACCCCTGCAGAGGACAAAATTTATCATGCGACAAGATCCCTTTATGGAAAAGGTCAAAACCACTTTACTGGGTATAACAAACTGACAAAACCCCTTAGAACAATTTGTTTCTCTATGTCCCATATAGTGAACTGTTTTTCCTGTATTTCATTCATTCTGTGTCGAATAATCAGCTTATAGGGCAGTGGCGTAGACAAGGGGTCCCAGAGGACCCAGCCCTTAATTTTTTAGACAAAACGAAAACGCAAATTTTAACTGTACAAAATTAGCCAATTTGGTCAGTTTATTGATTTTATTCTCAGGAAAGCAATTAAAATTGATGCCACGAATTCTATATTTTAAAGCTAAAAGCCTAAAATGCACCAAATTCGATTTCGGCTGAGGCTCTGCACCACATCCCAGGAGGGGGGGAGCTCACAGCGTGTCCCAAACCTTTTATAGCTGGATTTCAAAAGGTTTTGTTTTTAAGAGAAAGGACGGAAGGGGGAAAAAGGAAAGGAAAAGAAAAGGGAGATGTAAAAAGGGGAGAAAACGGAAGGGGAGGGACGAAACGGGGAGGAAAGGAGAGGGGAAAAGAGACGAGGCCCCCAATTGACATTTTTGGCTACGCCACTGTCTTGGTTTTTTTTGTCATGCAGTGTATGGGGTTTTGTCGTAGCGGAAGGGGTTAGTCGGACACGGACCGAATGTATGACACCCTGGCGCTGACCTGGACCCGCCCATCTACCCGTCCGTCTGTCCGTCGTTTTGTTTCTGCGTGCACGTGACGTCTGTCAGTCAGTCAGACTGTCTTTTACACAGCGGACAATGCAGCAGCAGCGCGGCGCACAAAGTGTTAATTACTTGATCGGACTATGCCAGTGAGTGACGTCTCGAGATATCAATACGACGGTCATTGAATGATGCTTGGCATAATGAGTTACGGCATGGCTGACGGCCGAGTCAAAGTATAGTAGCTGCTTGCGGCTTACCCCAGTCTTCAGGATAACAAAAGTCGGTGACAGGAACCAAAGCGAGAACCAAACCAGCTGCGCATCGCATACATTCGCTGTCTGCTCGCAGGTTGACTGTTTGCATGCATGGCATTCTTCGATCGCGACGATTAACAAAAAGCTGACTTACAGTGTACTGCCGAGTCGGTGGTTTGTGAGGAAGACACGGGATGTCAACGTATTGATATATACCTGTATGTTGACACAGGGTGGGAGCAACAGGACAATAACAAAAAGACCCAATGTGTAGGCCTACATAGCGACAAAAATGTCAGGCGTGTCAGTCGTTGCGGTTTTGTCGCTTGACTGAATTCAGTGACTGCAAACATAAGCCTACGTACGGGTCCTAATTGTCTGCATCGGTTAGTGTGAGAAGATGATCGAGTCTTCATCTTGTTGTGCATATGTCACCATTGATCGAAGACGTGTGCAGTATTCGTGATTGTGACAGTAGGGGTATACTATGGGGCCCCGCGACGTTTATGGGTCCCGCAGTCGCTCAAAATAGAAAGTACAGTACAGCAAAATGTGTCATTTTTAAAAAAAAATCTAAAAATTTGCTTCCCAGAGGGGCCCCTGTGAGAATGTTTCTTCGGGCCCTTATTGTGGCTCTCGACATCCCTGTTCATAAGTCCATTTCCCCTATAGAAGAGTTGCTGGCAAAACCTGTCACCCTGTGCGTTTTGTTTTTTGCTATATCTTTAGCGCGCCGTGCAGCTGTTTTTTGCCGTGCATGATAATCATATTCGTATCATAAATGCCATCGTATTCAAATGTCTTTCTGAGACTTTACGAGAAGCACTCGATGGATAAGTGGTGTGATACGCGTGCCTGCGTCGGGTATATTTGATTAATAGTTTTCGTAATTCGTCGATGCCGCGGGCGAAGAAAGCGCTGCTAATCACATTGTCATGAGATTTCACGGCTGGTGCGTCGCAACTAGCGTGAAACGTCGTTGATTTGTCCGCGCGCATCAAACGCCGCGTCGTAATTGAACAACATCAATTACTCTTCAGTGCTGCATCTCCAGTCTCCGCAGCCATTTCATCAGCGAGATGCGCGGATCCAGTTTCCACGCACTTTTATCCGCGGCAGTCAACGATCCGCTCGCATCTCAGTCATGCGCCCGAATTACAACATAACAAAAGTACGTTGGTACACTGTCAAGTTTTGTCATTTGTTTCCGGAATAACACCAAAGACTTGAGAGAGTTGTTGAAACAAATCTTTTACAGATTGGGTGTTATTTGGTTGTTGCCAAATAAAAAGCAACAAGCAACTAAACTGTCAAATTTGCAACTATACAGCTTGCATGACAAATGCTGCTGTGTTTAACGATATACTCTTCTTTATGTCAAGTGCCAACTAAATAGTAAAAATGCTAACATATCTAAGTATTAACATAGGCATCTGTTTGTCTATCTATTCAGTTATATGTAAAGTCAAATTTAAGGCGATGTTAGCAAATAAAAAAGAAAGAAATACTTAATGACGCCTGCGTGCAGTCGGGTCGAAAACCGCAAAACTGCTGATAACCCTCAAACAGATTACGCGGACGTAAATTGCTTCGTTCCGGCACACCTCTGCCTGGCTCTCTTCACTGTCTCATAACGCAGTAACTACATTATCAGTGGCGCTGCACGTAAACGACGGTCGTTGCACGGCAGTAATACCACAGACACACCGCGGCATCAGTTTGCGTGCTAATGCCTGGCAGCAGCGGTTACACCGCTAGCTATCGACGAAGATGAAAGCTGGTCTGCACAGGTCGCTCAAGTCAGACGGCATCGACGATCGACCAAGAGACCAGCCTTTGATTCAGCACCAGTACCGGAAGTAGTGCGACCATGCAGCAGACCAGCTGATTGCATGAGTACCAGCTGCTAATTCGTCGTCGGCGGCGCTCGATGACGTAACTCAGCGTGCAGTCTGTCGGTGTGTCAGACGCCATTTTGCAGCTCAGCGACCACACAACTATCGACCCTCCGCGGTGATATGTTATGGTGTCCTCTACTCGTGCCCTAGGACGAGACGAGCTGGTAACAGGCGTAGATTCGTTAAAGTCGTCCATGTCACTCTGCATACATGCATTATAGTGGCGTATATACATGGTGTTTCATAAAAAGGGACACCTTTTTCTTTCTTTCATAATTCAGGCAAATGATGAGTGAGTGAGTGAGTAGGTTAAACGTCCCACCTGACATAGTACAGGTCATTTCGGGGACGGCCTTTTCAGACAGAATGCACACAAACACAATAATGTAACGGTAAGTTTAAACTTTACAATAAACAGACAGTTTAACCTTTACAGAAACACAAAACACAAAAATGAGGTTAATCTAAAATTGTAAGAACTCCATTATACACGTGCACATGTAATTAACATAATGGTAGTTCTAATAGATGATCAATTGACACAAAATTTTTACCAGTCGTAGCTGAAAAAACACTAATTGAAAATATTTGAGCAAAATATGCATGGCTGTTAATTAAATATTTTTTGCTAGTTGTGACGTAATACTGACGTCATAATGTGCCGCAAATACAAGCTTGCTCGTCTCAACCGGTGCTGTCAGTTGATGAATAGCTACCCTTTTCTATGGTGAACTTCATCTGGTTCGCTGATGGCAAATTGTTAAAGTTTTACCATAGCAACTAATGATTGCAATCCCGAGATTAGATTCTCAATCCCGGGATCCATATTTTTCACGTTGGAAGAGCCAATAGCGGCAGAATAACGCTTTTTTAAGGGGGATGTCCCTGTTTCGCCCTCCTTGTTAGTGGGGACCCCCTTTACCCAGCGGCATGAAATTTTGTCACGAAATACTAGAGACTCTAGGCTATCATATTGTGAAACCCTAACTCTCTATCGCACCTAGGCTTGAATTGGTACCGGGTCGTGACGGACAGACGGAGAGACAGACAGACAGACAGAATTACCGTAGCAAAAATATACGCGCAGCTGGCTAGCTATAGGTCTCGCGCGTAAAAAGGTTCCCGCATGAACATGTCTTTGGGTTGGAAAACTTAGACGGGTTATTCTGTACAAAATATTTAGATTTTGCTGCAGCCGCTAACTGCCCATCGACTGCATACTGAAATTGCATGCATATTCGGGTTGGTGGGATAACGTTGACGTTGAAGATTGCGTGAAGGGACCAAGACGTTTCTATATCTGACCCAATGGACAGGCTATATAATGCACTGCGTTTTGCTGGCTAACGCACTTAGCAGATTGATGCCTGCAGTGTGTCACCAATCAAGCGTGAAACGTGAGTTCACGCAACGTCAGATAGACGAACGGATTTCGCTCGTCAAAGTTGCATTGCCGCCATGCAGATCACTGCAGTCCCACACTGCAGTGAATTAATTATACTGTCACCCATGCGGGCGCCAGCGCTATGCATAATATACAATTGCAATTGCTCTGCTAATAAAGAGGCACACCGCGCGATGGACTATAGTCCCGTATCCGTGGTCTTGCAGTGTAAACTGGTGTCTGGCTCAGGAGCCGAGCTAACAAAATGGAGATCCGCGTCGCCCAACGGGCGTTAAGCATATAAATAGAAGGACGTTTTTAACGCTCCGTTTTGGTGCATGGCCTCAACCTCTTAATTCATGCAGGAAATAATCTTGGAAATTGTGTGGATTGTAGATGTTAAATGATGCAGTTTGAGCTTTATATGTACACCGTGGTCCATAAAAACGTGCCACTTTAATTTTTTTGAATAGCTCCGTGCAGCATTGGTTGATTTTAATATTTTTTGGCATGCAACATCAGGAAGAAACTTAACACAAATGACTTGACTTTTGGCCACCTCACTTTTATACTGTCGCTATACTACCTTGTGAAATGCAGGTTGTTAAGCCTGCTGTTTGCGAGTGGTGTCAACGTTTGCCGCTTGCATTTATTACATTGCATTGCGATTTTTTAACGTGGCCTAAGTAAAAAAAACCTCAAGGTCCATTCGTGTTAAAGGAGGACATTTTGAGCACATGCTGTATGTGATGTGACACATGCGACTTTTTGACATAGTATAGTTGCCAATCGTGTTTGTCACTTCTTAGTTAATCATTTCTGAGCCGACGCGTGCGCTATCCAGTATGAATTCATTGTTGTAAATGGGTAAATTACAACTTCTGCATTTCACAAGGTAATGCAACGACAGTACTAAAGTGAGTTGACCAAAACTACAGTCATTCATGTCAAGTTTTTTCCTGATGTCGCGCCAAAAATTATTAAAATCGGCCAGTGTTTCACGAAGCTATTCAAAAAATAAAAGTGGCACGTTTTTATGGAGGACTACGGTGTATATAAGCTTTTCTATAAAATATTTCTGTCAACCGATTTAACAAATTGACCATTGGTCTTTAAAATTTGTGTTTTTTGGCAAATTTGACACGGCAAAGACAAGTTCCCCTTCCCGCGGACTCGTCTGCAGTGTATATAATGCACTCGTCGTATATGATATGGCAGCAAATTTAAACAAGTTTTACCAAAATGTTATTTATTTTGTATTAATAACTTTGCATTATGTCGACCAATTTAAGTAATTTTTGCACACACACATATCGCAGGCAATTATTTACGCATCACTTTTGCTATAATCGTGTGTTAGCACAAAAAACATAAATAAATTTTCCGTATACTCGACAGTTCGTGTATGGTATAGGTAATAACCTGCTTCAACAGACTTTTGCACTGTTTTACAAAGTTGTCCCCATACGCATGCCTTATTTGCATTATTTTCGCATTACATTACATTACACATTTGAGTTCTTTTGTATGACTTGTTCTGGCAAATAAATTTGGTATATAATTTTTGTGTATTTAACTTTTGCAGATATTTTTGTGCTATTTCGGTTATCGTCAAAATCAAAATTTTACATGAGCTGATTCATTTATATTAACCAGCAGATAGTAATGCATAACGTAAGCCAGTAAGCCCCTATGTCAAATAAACGGTTTATCACATGTTATAAACAGTTCTACAAAGCAAATTCCGCGTATATGTTGCATAGCCGTATAGAAGCCAGGTGTATGGATCGTTTATGGATAATGCACAATCCATCTTAGACATATGCAGGATACTGCTAATCATCGTACTTATATATCCGAAATGCATTTAAAATCTTTTAAAATTATTTATCATAGACGACAGAGCTTCTACACAACGACGTTTTAGTGATTTAAAAAAATAAGGTTTGTTTTTTATGACATGTTTTTCACATACTGATTTAAAAAGACGTATAGTAATTTTGTAATCGATTTATACTTAGAAATGCGTGACAAACTTTGTAACAGATTAAGCACGTTAGTAATAATATTATAATAAAAAATTAATATTAAATACAGTATAAAAACGTATAACCGCAAAAAAACTACAAAACTGGTATAAGTTTTTTTTTCTTTTTTAATACATGCATTATTATTATTATTATTATTATTATTATTCGTTGTCACCATCGTGGTCACCGTCATCGCAAACTAGCCCTGTGTCCGTAATCTCTCAGTGTAAACTGGTGTCTGCCTAAGGGATAAGAAAACAGATCAGGTCCACCATGGGCGTTGTGGCTCAGGATAAACTTTCCGCTTACTTTACGTGTATAGTCTATATTTTTTTCTTATAATGTTCACACTATATACGGTGCGCGTCTGACGTGCATGTGTATATAGGCTGTTGAATCGTCAGAGTCTGTCTGTAAGCGGCGGCGGTTCGTCGGGACTGACATCTCGTCAGGCTCAGAGCGCGTCGTGTGGCACAGGTTCGTCTCTGACCGACCTACATCACCGACCTCATGGTCATCTCCCGCATCATCACCATGACAACCTGGATGATGATGATGATGATGACGATGACCTTTTGCTCTCCGACTCGGACGACTTCAGCGACCACAGATCAAGTAATATATACACCAACTTCTTCTCTTTACCGATTTCTGCATGATGCTTCACATTATTCTGTATATAAAATAGGCCTATACTAGACACCCTGCACTCAATAAATATCTGACAAATGTTCACACATCTGCAAGTGCAATTTTATTATAACAGAATCTTGCATGTACAAAAACTCGTAAAGGCTATATAATTATACGAAAATTTAATTTGGTTTTACATCACGGCATTTTTATAACAAACACTTACTATCGCATTATCGAGCATACTTCTGACAGCTTCAAGCAGTTCTTTAGAACAATCTTGTTCAGCTTTTATGCGATATACTCGAGTATACTGATATATGCTGAACAAGGTTGTTTTAAAGTAGTGCTTGTAATGTGACTCGCCTATACGATATGCGCTATGCAAACTCACGTATAGGCCTATACTTACTTATTTAACCAATAAATGCGTGTGCGCGACTGCGCGTGCATGTGATGTACTCTGCATTTTGCTGTCATTCATGGGGTGTTTACCCGATCCAGCAAATGTCCAGCAAACTTCCAGCAAATGTGTTCAAAATACACGTGCTAATGCTAGACGTTTGACGGATCGTGTAAACACCCTATCAGTCACGGCTTTTTAAAATAAACTAACAAAGGGGCCTACAAATATTCTGCTGATGTGTATTGCAGCAGCGGTGCTGAGAGCGGGCGGGCGGCTTGGTGCAGACGTGCATGACGACACTGCGGCAGACATCAGTCGCTGCAGCCGGTCACCTGACATCGATGTTGACGACGACGACGACGACGTCGACTGTTTACGTCGGGTGGACGACCAGCGCACGACCGCCGTCAGTCCGACCATCTCTGTCGGTGTTTCTAGTCGGTCCAGTTCATCCCCGCCCCCGGCGGACCCCAGAGTGTGTGGACCTCCGCCGCCGGCTGACACGGAGCCTGGCGGTGATAGTGCTACCGTTCCTCCGTCAGCCACGTTGACAGTCACATCACCCGACCATCATCATCATCATCGGCAGCATCGTCACCGTGGTTTAGGTCTACACCCATCACACCTGCCGTCCGCACTGGGGCTCGGACTCAATGTGACGGCGGCGCTGGCAGCGGGATTGTTTCACCAGCATCAGCTTCAGCAGCAGGCCAGCACCCGCGGCTCACCTGCACCACATCATCACTTTCCCGC
>Ga0209454_1004720_pt1 | contig 10273 bp, 8 predicted proteins | sample WorMetHERISLAND1_2_FD_187400 | JGI IMG/M metagenome (GOLD analysis project Ga0209454, IMG submission 187400) | Marine gutless worms symbiont microbial communities from Max Planck institute for Marine Microbiology, Germany - Olavius geniculatus... | ecosystem: Host-associated > Annelida >... | reverse complement strand
ATTTTGTCACGATAAACTAGAGACCTTGGGGCAGCCCACAGTGAAGATTTCGTGATCCTAGCTTGCACCGTTTTGATACAGCTCACGAGTGTGACAGACGGACAGACAAACGGACGGACAGACGCCCAGACGATGGCAAAGACGCGCGAAGCATTCTGCTTTCGCGCGTAAAAAGCGCCTCTGAAGCCAATCGACATAGTTAGGCCTACTAGTGCTAATGTACTACAGAGCGGCGTAACTGAACTGAACTGACATGGTTAGCTTTTTGACGAACTGACCAATGGGCAGGCAGTAATGCATCACAGTAGGCACCGTCTAACGTCAAACAACGACCAAATTAAGGGTTCGCCCTGCTCGCCCATTGGTCAGTTCGTCAAAAACTAAACCGTGTCGATCAGTTCAATTAGGTCTACGTCGATCGCTCTGTACGCGCCGTTATTATATTAGGCTACAAGTTTTCCACTAGTGTTGTCTGCGACAGTTTTGATATCTGGTATAAATTTACAATGTCAATCTATGAAAGTGAAAATATTTTAATGATTAATCGTGTACGTGGTTTAATCGTTATAATTTTCGCAGCTCAACGTTTAAGTTTTTAACCGCTATTTTGTAGTCAAGTTGCATAGTGTTAAAACATTACGTATATGGCTCGATAACTTAAGCTGAGGCCAAAGGTTGGTCTGTCTGAGTATTAATACATTGTACATTGTACAGTGACAACTATGACTGATAAAGGAATAAATAATGAACGAAATTTGTATAGCACCAGTATGTCGATTGGCGACCGGCAAGTCAATGGAGAATGACAAAATTCGACCCCTCGCAGATCTGAGACCCTCAACCGATCGACAAAATTTGAAACAGGTGATTACATCCGTGAAACGACCCCCTGTGCAAAATTTCGTGCAAATCCGTCCATTGGGGGCTTCTCGGCAAAGGGGTGAAATATAACAGATTTTTTTTATTTCCATGTAAGCTTATACCTTTCTTAATGGCCGACCTTCAGGTCAGACTGCTCGGCGGATTTTTACGCGCAATGGCTCAGACGACGCGGTCTCACGCAAGGGTGTGCCTTTTTAGAAGTAGAAAATTCAAAGCTAATATCTAACCCATGAAAAATCCCCCAAAGTCTGAAATTGGGCCAAAAAAATGGAGTTAGAAATTTTTGGCCAAAAACGCTCCTGTAGGCTATAAAATACGCATAAAACAAAATGCAACAATTCTGCAATGCTCCATTTTTTTCTGCTCGCTTCGCTCGCATATTACTTGCAGCCCCCATTTTTAAATTTGCGCAATTATCTTTTACGGGGATTGAGTTATACCGCTGTGAAATCTCCATGGGCTGTAATGCAAAATTTTGCAACTTTTGAATGGTTGCTATGGCAACAGGAGTTAATAGGGGGTAAATTTAAATAACACCGTAAGATTGCCCAACCCCGAAAACAGGGAGTAAGTAAACACAGCGCGCAATTATTTTTTACGAGGACTGAGTTATACCACTTTGAAGTCCCCACAGGCCGTAATGCAAATTTTAAAAAATTGGCGGTAAAATAGGGGAAGAAATTATCAGATTTTTATCCCAAACAAACTCGATCTTAACTTTCGTGCCCCAAATCACTGTGCAAAATTTCATCAAAATCGTATCAAAATTGCGGCCGTAGGAGTATTTACAGACAGACTGACAGAATGACAGACAGATGCCAGTGATTTTATAATCTGTCCCATGCTATGCTATAGCAATGGGACAGATAATGAGTAAAGGTAAGGTAAAAGGTAAAGGATGTGAATTGTATAGCGCATCGTCGTGTATACACACCTTTAATGTGCTTTTTCGTCACTAACCAGAGCCGCCGATCGCACAGCCGCCGTGTGCAGCCTGCAAACACAGGCTGGCGCACCGGCCGGCCAGGCAGCCCACTGACAAAGGTCCCCACCTTTCGTAACCCATCAATGGATTACTACTAGTAATAATAAAACACTGTTTATTAGGATGTTTATTATTACACATGATTACAAACATAGTCATTATAAATGCTGTTTATTTCACTGTAAGCATTACATGAACGCCGTTTGTAATCTTGTGAAATTATAAACGTTATTTATTTCACAAGATTAGAAAGATCATATACACTGTAGTTACAATTGTTTAATTGTTATGAGCACATGTAAACTCGTGTTCAATGTCTACCGTGTGTAATGTGTGAGTATACACTTGCCAACATTATTCTTCTGTCTCAAATTAGTCATTTGCAAAAAAAACGCTTCATTCAAGTTGGCTCACACGACTAGGCCTATTGGAGGTACACACCTTCCCATTTTGTTGACGTGTCGCCATCAGGGGCAGATCCAGGAATTCAACACAGGGAAGAGCGGATGGCCAGCAGGTGGAATGTGAGCTTATAACACGGATCTGGAGGCAGGGGGGGAGTTCAGCGGGGGTCAAGCCCCTGAAGCTGAAAGCCTTTTCAAGATCAGGTTGTTTGCATAAGATGGAGAAGATAGGTGCGAGTCACACACTGGCTGACTGACTTGACCTGATCTTTGCTTTGTGTGAAATAGTCAGCTTTGGCTGGCCAAATGAATATTTGTTTCACCAGTAAGCAGTATGGCAGCGGTTGCCAACTATGAGCGATGACAGGAAATCTTGGATCTGGGTCAAGTCGTGGATCCCAGGCTGGATTTGGGTCATGTCATCGCAACGTCAATCGGACTTCCTGTAGACTCTGTCTGTGGGCGTGTGGGAAGGTCGTCTGAAGGTAGCGGGCGAGAGGTGACATCTCAGTGCAAACAGCTGAGGAACAACAGCCAGTAGAATCAAGTTGATTGACAGGAACACTGGGTATGAGTTGCTGGGGACACGGTAATGTGCGGCAGTGCGACTGTGCAGTGAACTCACGATGTGACTCATCTGCGCCTACACACCGACAGACAGCTTGACTCACAGTGTGACACGTCAGAGACTACACATCAACACCTAGACCAGACTGTGCCGCGGGTACCTTCTCTTTTAATAGTGTTGTAGGCCTAAATAGTATGATTAGGCCTACAACACTGTGCACTGTGTACAGCTAGGACACCAACATAGTTCCCCCTGTCCTCCAATAGACAGCATTATCACAGTGATGACTGTCTGGAGGAAACCAGGGAAGATTATTAGAACTACCATTATGTTAATTACATATGCAAGCGTATAATGGAGTTCTTACAATTTTAGGTTAACCTCATTTTTGTATTTTTGTGTTTCGTGTTTCTGTATAAGTTAAACATTATGTTTATTGTAAAGTTTAAACTTACCGTTCCATTATTGTGTTTGTGTGCATTCTGCCTGAAAAGGCTGTCCATGAAATGACCTATACTGTGTCGGGTGGGACGTTAAACCCTACTCACTCACTCATGACACCAACATAGTCAGCAATTAGCCTCCCTTCGCTTCCTTTTCCTGCCCTCCCCTCCCCTCCTATCCCCTCACCTCCTGAAGATCATCCATGTTTAATCGCCAATTATCTGACTTGATCGGCCAATAAACGGCAATCAACTTGATGAAAGATTTGATGGACGATTAGTCGCTGATTGGTGATAGAAAAACAGTCACTGAGATAATCACAGATCAAGTCCCAAAAGTTGATCAGAGATGATGTGATCGGCCATAAAATGTGCATGGAAAACGGGACCTAAAATGATTATAGTAATACAGCCACAATACCTGAGCAGAAGCTCCAGCGAAAATAAGTGCGAGGTCGGGCATCGACTGACAACTGCCAGGGACAAGTAGAGAATAGATCACCAACACGTAGTATGGTATGAAATAATACAAGTATACAAGCATCTGTCAACAGCAACAACAACAACAACAAATACTACTAGTACTACTACCATTACTACTAAATAAAACTTTTGGCAATCAGGGCAATTTTCCATGGTCTCTCCACATCTGTCAAAAGTTACATCAACACAACTAAAGAAAAGAATTAAGTCACAGAACATAAGAGTGAGGAAAAAGGAAAAGTAAGGACAGAAAGCAAAGTCGCTTGAGACGAATAAACAGACCGCAGAACTGATCAAAATTAGAGCTGTCAAATTAACACATTAACACGTTAAAAAATTTAAATGCGTTGAAAATAACATACGTTAAAAAATTGACACACATACGAAATTAACGCTTCAACAGCCCTAATAAAGATGTAGGCATATACAAAAAACCCAGCTGTTGCTAGGGTGGGCTAACTGTACTGCTTATATCCAGAGGCTAGCGTCTGACTTCCAGTCATGGAAAGTAGACTCCATCCATAGGCAACATTTTTGCCACTGATAAATCGAGTCTTTCAGATTTCCGCGGCAAGCTCCGAAAGATGCACAGTTGGCATAGCAGAGTATGTACTGGCGATTCAAGGTCATCCAAGGTCGACGATTTTCGTCTCATCTCAAAGGGCTTATGCAACTTCCTATTAGTGATCAACAGCAACCTTGGCCCTATCTCTCACCGTTTCTCAGATACAGCTACTTAGCATTTAAAAATCACACATTTTTCCTACTCCACCTTTATTCAACTGCAAATCCGAAAATGTTCCCTCTGCATTGAATCGCCGAAATTTTGCACGCACCGTGACACCGGGCTAATTAATCACATGATAAGTATTCCACAATACATGCATTACAGACACGAACGACACATCGTACCCAAAGTCGAGCTAACGGTCAGCCAATAAAATGACAGTTTGGAGCCAGTGTTACCTGCGCTTTAGGAAAACCGACAGGATCTAGTAGGTAAGGCTCAACGTGATCCACATAATGAGATGTCAGTTCAGTTGAACAACCCAACACTGCCTGACAGCAGCAACAAACATGTCATGCAGAATGAATGCAAAATATCAGCAAAATACTAAAAATGTGGGGGCACGGATCCAGCCATAGGCTGCTCCATTGGTGTCTTGAGGCCAAAATTAAACTCTGTGCATTTTAGCCTTAAATATGACACCTGGTGGTAACAATTTTAATTATTTTCCAGAAAAACAATTAAAAAAAAAATTAACTGCAGTTTAAAGAATAAAGGCAAATTGGAACTATAATGGTTACAAAATGAACAAACTAGCGCTAATTTGGCCACTGATCGATGCAAACATCAGCAACCAGTTGCCTAAATCTCAGAGAAAACTGCCTTCAAAGCATACCAGTATTTTTTCTCAAAAAAGTGCCAGTATGCCATAGTGGCCCATGGCATCCCACTTCAAGCCCTGGTTTGCAGCACAACCAGTTGTTTGAAGAATGTTCCAGTGTATGTTTCTTAGTCCAACCTTCTAACGTCATGCATTATTCAACATGCTATTCTACAAATATATTTCAATCAAATCTGCTCCACACGAACTCCCCATACCTGCAATTTCCCATTTCATCCTAGCTATGTTCCTACACTACCACAGAATCCTGAAATATCATGCCAAAATATGCCGACTTCCACGATTCTATTCACTGTGCCAAATTCTCACAGAATTTAAGGCTAACAAATGATAATTACGACTCTGCCTTATCACCATTTCTGGAGATTGTACGCTGATGTTAGAATGATTCACAAAGCTGCTCAGAAATGCAACAAATATGAAAAGAATCATTGAGACAATAAGACGAATAAAATCCCCTTACCTCCAAAACCCCTTAACGGATCTCGCTGAAAATTGGCCTTAATTCCTTCCAGGTAAGGGTCGTCCTTCCCTCCAACTTTGGTCTCAGTTCGCTGTACAGTTTCGAATGAGAAGTGGAAAATTAAGAAAAATGCCAAAAAGTAGGGGAAAAAAACGAGAACATAAGGCACCCTGTTACTACGTATGGGCAGCCTAATTATCACCCTGCTTGAGCACAGCTTCTGAGTAGATTGTTAGATGACGTTAGAATAACTCACAAATGCGCGTAGACAGGCGACAAATATCGACAGAATCATAGAAACAATGAACAGCATGTCGACAGCTCGAAGACACAATTCTCCTCCCAGCCTGCTTCCATTTATCTACACCATTCACTACATGCACCACTATACAACGCACACAATAGGCAGCCTACAATATAGCATTTTTACAACAACAGCAGTGTTTTGAATTTTAAAGGTCCATGGACACCAAAATTAACTTACCATTCTCCTAAAAAAGCACAATTTTCTGAGAATTTTGACAGTAATATCAGCAGCCAGCGTTTTGTCAACACGAAGAAACTTACATTTGAAATCTACGATCTACGAAAACGACGCAGAAAACAAGATGCCATGCTGACAAGCTGATGACGTCACCGCATGTACTCGTAGTTAATGTAAAATATGCACAGAAACATAAGCATCATAAAATCACATTGCCTACCTATGTACTGCTGCAGTTGTCATGCGATACAGTATTTTTGCCATTAAAAATACTCAAATTAATTGGTAAACACTAAAACATAAGCATTGTAAAATCACATTGCCACTATTGACTATTTTACTAGTCGACTGACCATTTTTTAAATTTCGACTAGTCACTAATCATTATTAGGTGACTAGTGGACTAGTCGATGGCAGCACTAATGTTTACCTGCGGTGTCGAATGGTCGAGGGTCTGCTCATCTGGTTCTTGTTGCCGTAGAAACCTCATGCCCGCCACAACAGGAATGACCATATATGGCACATTAAGGAAGAACGACCATTTAACACCATGCTCACCTGTACACAGGGCATAAACACTACTGTCACACTTGTAGCATATTTGTTTCCTATAGCACAAACTTATGAAAACCTTCGTGGTGGTCTGACTACGTTTGCATTAAACAAATAAATGTATTGTACAGTTTCCAATGTGGACAACCTACAACACCACAACAGCATGGACTACATAGTAGAGATGACCATGGAACGGGATTCCCAACTGAAATGGAAATCCCAGGGGAATGGTAATTGATGACAAAATTGGGAATGAGAATGGGAAAGAATGAGAATTGACTGTATGGCAATGGAAGGGAACAGGAATGTAAAAAGCTATTCCTAGTCATCTCTGCTACAAAGCTTGCATGGAGCCGCAAATAAATGACTTAACAGAAATAACCTGTGAAAGACACTGAGACAAAAAAAAACAACGACTGCAAACACAAGACTGTTGCTTACTTAAGATAGCTCCAGGCACTAGGACCAGCATGCTGTGACCTATTGACCCGACCCAGTACAAGCCAAAAACACGGTAATTCCACCTAACATACACACATCCCACAGTGACCTACTGAACAGTCTAGGGGCTTCTATTCCACTCGAATCTAGAATCAAAATTCCTCCCTACCTTTTCCTCCTTCCCCTCTTTCCCACCCAATTTTTCCTCCCCAGTTCCCTTACCTATCCTTTACCCCCCCTTTTCTTCACTATCTTTCCCTTCCTCTCCCTTTTCTGCTCCCCTTCACACTGCATCCTCCTCTCCCCTTTCTGGCAGCTCCACAGGCTTCGTCCAGTGAAAGAGTATGTGGGAGCGCTGTAATCTTCCTTACCAGGTCCGGGCAGAGCCCAGCGACCAAACAATTTGTGGTGTATTATGAGCTTCTGGTGATAGCAATTTTGCACACACCCTTAACAAAACTCCCCTCCTATTTTTCACTGGGCGCAAGCTGCACCCACCAGTTATAGGGACAGAAGTCCCAGGAACCGACCGAGTATAAGCTGTGCTCACACACACATAATGACAGTTTCATGTTATACAAAAAAATCTGCCAAACACCACGCGTAGTACTAGTCTTGACCGCTGTTTAACTAAGCCAATTAAGATTTTAGAATATGCTATCTAGAGTTATTTTCCAAATCACGCCCAATCACTATGATATCGCAGGTCCGTAATCATGCACAATTCTAAAAAAATAACTGGGTGGGTGATAAATTATTGAAAACTCTTTCCTTTCTTCCCTTCCCCTCTTTTTCACTCCCCTCCCTTCCTCCTCTCATGAATTTTACATCTCTTCCCCTTTCCTTTTACTCCCTCCCCTTAGAACGAGGACCCCTAAAATCCAGCTAGAGGGCCTGGGCAAACACTGTAAGCTCCCCTAGCATGCCCCAGGGTGCAGCCCCAGCCGAAATCAAATTGGGTGCAATTTAGCCTCGAAATAAGACATCTGCGGCTATAAGTTTCCAGACTTGTCTAAATGTGGGTTCAACTCCAGCATGTGTGTAGACCAATCAACCCTGGGTCTGATAACACAAGAGACAAATGATATATATACAGGGTGCGGCAAAAAAGTAGCCCCTAAAGTTTTTAGCTGGCACATTCTACGGAAAATTTGCGATAAAATTATAACCAAAGATCCCACCACACCCAAAGTGTGTTGCTACACTACCTTGTGTGGATATGTGTTTAAACAGATACAATGATTAAAAATTAAAAACTGCCAAAAGATTTTTAAAAAGAATAGAGTCTACTAATAAGCACTGACTGGCAAGCCATAGCAGCAAGCATGTACAAGTAAAGCGTGTAGTGGACAATTCCGTCCCAGTAGCAGATGACTGAGCCATGCGGCGTGGACAAATATGTCTCACCATGTTTCAGATAATTGGTCATGAAACCTGAGATGATGCCGTCAAATTCCAGACCAATGACCAGGTCAACAACTGACGAGAATGTACCCAGAGTGATAACTGTAACAGAATACAACATGTAGTTGTAGGTGTAGTGTAGTGATAGTAGTGGTAGCATTGTTATGCCTCATAGTAAAATAGCTGCACACGATTGATCGAAATCACATCGCATGACGTTAATTAATAATGATATATGGCATTGTGACCACGCTGATGCTAAATTCATTGGCACAGCTACACCAGCGGGAATACCCAGTGGGAATACTCTGCCATTGCATGTTGGTGGGGTTGACTCTATGGCTACATGTCTATGGTATCACACCTATGGACGTAAGAACTAAAGTGCTGGTATCGTGCACTTTAGTGCTTAAACTCATAGGCATACTATTTGGCGAAATGAAATTCAGTGAATTGGAGTTTGCCGAAATGAAAAGAAGCCAGTGGCATAGACAAGGAAAGTCCGGGGGACCAGGCCCCTTAATCCTCCGGACAAGTCATAAACACACACCCCAGACCTCCTTTCGGAGCTTGCAGTGCTACCCAAAGAAAAGGGGTAAGAAAGAAAAAAGGGAAAGAGAGACTGAAAGAAAAGGGCAAAAAGGGAAACAGAAGGCAAGGGAAGGGTAAGGGAGGCGAGGCCCCCAATTCACATTTCTGGCTATGCTACTGAAAGGAACCATGCTAGCACTCACCATAAAAGAGCAGCTAGTCCTTGTGCTGGCCTAAGCTGACAAGTAATTGTTGACATTTTGTGTCCCTCAATATGCAGTCTTTAATGTCTGATCTTGTTAATAAGTGTGTCTGTTTAAACGTGTCATAAAAATAAAAACATTATTGATTTATTTATTCATTTCTATGGTCCTAAGCGCTATCTCTTCTATGCCTACCGGCTTGTTCCTGCTAGTGGAAGGTGTAGTCGTAGACTCACCATAGAAGAACCAGTCCTTCGGCTGGCTGAAGCCTGCAAGTGAGAGATAAGTCAATAGACAGATGAGAGCAAGACAAACAATGCCTGCCACCAGCAATGTAAACTCTCCCTGCTCCTGCTTGAACATACCAGATAACACTGTCATTATCCACACTGGATTTACAGTAGAGATTGCAATCAATCCTGGAATCCAAAATCCCGGGATCCCGGCCATTTTCACCAATCCCAAATCCCGGGACTGCGACCAGGGCTGGCATTAGGCATGTTCGAATGGTTTGGCCGGACCAGGTCACCATTTTAGGGCAGCCGCCTTTTTGGATGCAAAAAATTAGTACAAATTACGTTTGCCAATTTCAGTAAATTTGAGGTGTTTACGGCGCAAACACAGATATCAATAATGTTGAATTAAACTGAGTTTGTTTCATGAACGAATATGCATGTGTATGGATAATAAAATGCATCATAAATACACTGGCAAACATTTTGCCACAAAATGTTGTGGTTTTGTGCTACGAATACAGAAATGTGCTACAAGAGTTTCTACAAAATGTTTTAGTCGCCTTGCATACAGTGGCATAGCCAAGGGGGGCCCAGCCACCCAGTCCTCCAGACAAAACATAAGCATACGCTTAAAATGCACGAAATTGGCCAATTTAGTCTGTTTAAAATAATTAAAATCGTTGCCACCAGATCTTTAAAGCTAAAATGCACCAAATTCGACTTTGGCTGGGGCTCCGTCCCAGCCCTCATAGCTGGATTTTAGGGAATCCTACTTCTAAGGG
>Ga0209454_1004719_pt1 | contig 10274 bp, 6 predicted proteins | sample WorMetHERISLAND1_2_FD_187400 | JGI IMG/M metagenome (GOLD analysis project Ga0209454, IMG submission 187400) | Marine gutless worms symbiont microbial communities from Max Planck institute for Marine Microbiology, Germany - Olavius geniculatus... | ecosystem: Host-associated > Annelida >... | reverse complement strand
ATCGCGAATCCGCAATCTAATTTTGCTGCTAATACAAGGTCGATTCTCGGCAGCGGTTTCACTGTCGAGTATCGCAGACACTTAGCCCCTACTCACGTGGATGCGCTAAGAGAAATGACATTAGGCCTACTTTTAATCGCATTTCAGCAGTCTACAGAAGAAGGCTAATCGGATTAAAACAGTGGCAGCGGCTCTTTGCATCAACCACAGTCGTCCGTATCCTCTCGCGAGTAAAATCGGCCAAAAAAGGTCGGCGTCGGAGCGAATGCAGACGCCATAAGGACGGAAATGCACGAAGATAGGATGAAACTCCGCCACACCTAAAAAACGTCGCTACACTACCTTGTAAAATATTAATGCTGTAGAATCACGCAAGGCAGTAAGTACAGGCACGCACAGAAACGGTGAGGCAAATTAGCAGCAAAATTTGGTTGTGTGAATCGCACTGTATTATTGAAAGGCGGGAAAATCGGGCCCATTTCAATCCGGATTTCGTTCCATAGGCCTATAATTCTGGAATGGCGCACCATGGGTTACCGAATAATACAACATTGCTGTAAGACAGACTACAGAAGTGAGATTGACAACGGTATGGTGACGACACTCATAAAAACATTCACGCAGTCCTAGGGCGATGTTCTGCAACGATTATGAAAAAGCAAAAATTATCAATCGACAACTCACTAAAGTATCATAGCGTCATCATCGTACAGTACATGCATAGGCCTAAACTTTACTTCCATGCGGAAACATTAAGACTTAAGGCCTAAACTCTACTTGCTTTGATTTATTGCGAATTTATTGTTTGTCATACTGTAAACAAAATATCCAGTCAAGCGCGCATCGATCGTCCACGACACAGCAAAAATCTACAAACACAAGTTATACAACAAATACACATTATTTTTAGGTTTTATCTTAACTTTTAACTTGGGTTTTTAATAATGTGACAGATTAAATTTCACGTGTTTGAATGTTATAGTAATGCGGACTCAGAAGCACTTAAGTCTGTGTCTACTATCTCGATACGGTACGATACGATCATTTTTACACGCGATAGCAGATTGCTTCGCGCGTCTTAGCCATGGCCTGGGTGTCCGTCTGTCTGTCTGTCCGTCACACCCTTGATCTGTATCAAAACAGTGCAAGCTAGGATCACTAAATCTTCACCGTGGGCTGCTTCAAGGACTCTAATTTTTCGTGACAAAATTTCTTGCCCTTGGGTGAAGGGGTTCCCCACGAACGAGAGCGTCAAAAAGGGGTACGCTCTAATAAACGTTATTTTGCCGCTATTGGCTCGTTAAGTGTCAAAACGGTTTTAGATAGGTACAAACATGCTGCTTATCATAATAAGCACTGGTAACAGGCTTTTTAGATTTATCAACATCGATGATTTTAACGACCGTGAATTTCCAAAAGAGGGGTTTCAAAAATTTGCAACGCACATTTCGAGAGTGAATTGTGACGAAATGCCTGAGGATAGGCCAAAACAACGTGCATGTGAAATTTTTAGCATTAAACGCAGATTTTAGCAGTCCAAATGCCGACCCCTTGCATGCGCGAGCGTCAAAGAGGGGTATCCCTCTAAAAAGTGGTTATTTTACTGATAGGCCTATTGCCTTGTCTAGTATGAAAACAGTTGCAGATAAGCACAGACATCCTGCTTATCATAACAAGCACTAATGACGAGCTTCTTAAGGGTGTCAACATCGATGACCATGAATGATCTTGAACCCCCAAAATAAGGGTTTTCACTGAATTTTTCGCGATTTCGGGTTGCGACACACATTTTAACAGTGAATTGCGCCGAAATAGCTGGAGATAGACCTGGACAACCTGCGTATGAAAATTCTTAGCATAGAACGCACATTTTTAACAATCTTAGTTTCGAACTCTTGAATTCAAGGAGTCTGTCTTGATTCAAATTTGAGGCCTCAAATTTGAGTACTCTTTCAAAACCATTATTATTTTATTGCATGCTGTACACTGATTGCCAAAGTGGCAGGACTGCTGCTATCGCGAGTCACGTGAGCTTTGCTCAAATTACTTGTTGCAGATTGTAAGTAGTGTGATTGATTGATTGATTATTATTATTTATAATTTTTTAATTAGGCCTATTATTATTGATTTCGTACGTCGAAGACCACTGGCTGTTCAGCAAGTCCACGTCCGATCGGCCTTTGCCGTTTGTAAAACGGTGCCAGTGTTGTCTTAAATAAGTCCCTAAAAACGTTGGCCCATTTTGATACGTTTATGTTTAGAACACAATGTAACGAAAAAACATGTCGTAAATCGTAAATGACTGCGTAAATGACTGCAGTTTTGCCCACCTCACTTTAATACTGTTGCTACTCTAACTTGTGAAATGTACATAGTCGTAGTTTGACCGTTATAAAAATGAATTTATACTACATTTCACAAAGTTATTCAAAATATGACACTGGCACGGTTTTTCGTGAAAGCCAGGAACGTCAAAGCTACGCCATTACACAAACCCTAAACCTAGCTTAATCCTGGCTCTATTTCTTACCCCAACCTTATTCCAAATTCGTAATAATTTACCCTAACCTTAACTCTTACCTAACCTTTACCCTGTACCTATTCCTAACCTTATCTAAACCATAATTCTTTCCCTAAACCTATGACCTATGACCTAAACCTTCCTAACTCTGGTCCTGTACCTAATCCCTAAACCTAACCCTAACCCTATCCTCGACCCTATTTTCTAAACCTAAGTGTAGATCACTGTTTCTAGGTTTTGTAGTTCCCGGTGTTGATACCTTTTGGCACAGTTTTTTAGTACACAGTGTAGTGAAACGTGTGCTTAGACGGCTTTTGCTGTCGGTGAGTGTGCATGCGGGAAGCCGTCGTGGGTGGTCGAACGGACGACGAAAACCCTTCAGCTGAGCGCATTAAATCAGAGACGGACACCGCTGACAACGCCGGCGAAGGACTCCCTACAAAGCACGTACTGGCCGGGCGGGCGCGCGGCAGGAATGAGGAATCGCGTTAGTTAGTGATGTAAACAGCACGACCGACGTCCTCTTCACATCCTCGCATAGTGTACGTCTGTTGACCCTTTAATACTAGTCACCGCAGTCAGCGTCACAATGGACATGTCAAATGTGCAAATATGTTGCCAGTTATCAACAAGTATCTCAGCTATCGCTAGGAAAAGCCCACCGTACTGCTCGCGTCCGAAGCCAAGCTTTCGATTCCCAGTCACGGAAAGAAGGCGATTGGTCAGAGGTGAGACAGTTTTATGCACGCTATGTTAACGGAACGCTGTTTCGAATCCTACAATAAACGCTACTATAGCAGACATCGCACGTGGTCATCTCGCCAGGTGATATAAACGGCTACAGATTAAATGAATAAGGAAAATATCGGACGCAGGTTTTGCAACTATTTCTCACAATAAAAACGCCTTGCTGATGAAGACACGCTACAGCCTATACAGTTCCTGTTGCAGTACTGACCTTCAAGGTCATTCAATGTGAATGATTTTCACGTCATTTAAAAGCCAATATGCGACCTCCTATTATGTCAGATGTGTGAAAATCTTCTTTGGCTTTCACAAATACAGTAGTACCACTGCTATGTTCATACAACTTGGGCTTCCTACTTTTAATACTGTGTTGTTAAATGCTCGTGCTCGTTTTGCCACTCAGCTGAATGCATTGTGTCAAGATAACCCTTTACTGTGTATTTGTAGACCGATTGAAAATGGTAATTGGATTGTTTTATCATGCTCTGTGTTGTTTTTATGTTTGTGTAATTAGGCCCAAGCAGTGCGTCTCAGTTATAATAGCTGTGCTCTATGTTTTTGTGTTGACTGGCGAGCAGCCTCTTGTAGATTTGTAGTTTTTCTTTCTTTTTTTGTAGTTGTGTAGTTTTTTTCTTTTTGTAGTTCAGTGTACATGTTTTACTATGGGCCTAGTGCCTACAATAAAAAAGTGATTGATTGATTAGTAATCAATAGCAACTTAGGCCCTATCTCGCACCGTTTAGCCGCAGTAGCGCGTAACGGCCTTCAAGGTCATCCAAGGTCAATGATTTCCATCTAATCTGTTAGGGCGTATGCTACCTCCTATTAATGATTAATAGTAACCTAGGCCGTATCTCTCACCGTTTGCGAGATACGGCCACTTATAGCTTTAAACATTTCATTCAAAATTGCGGCCAAATCGCTGCAGATGAACACGTGGTTACTATTGGCAGCCTATAAAAAGTCGTTACCGCTCTATTTGCTGGTACCATCGTGGACTTTCTACGACTTACCGTTCACCCACAATACCGCATGATTGGCTTACCATAGCGCGTTATTACCCTTCAAGGTCATCCAAGGTCAATAATTTATATCTCATTTGAAAGCCAGTATGCGACTTCCTATAAGTGATCAATAGCAACCTAGGCCACATCGTGCACCGTTTAGCAACTTATGCCAATAGCTCAACCTTTGCGAAAGTACGGTCGGCTAAAAAACACGCACAATGCCTTCATACAGCGGCGTCGTTGGTAAAAACGTAGTGTGCGCACTAAGTTGTATTTTTCCAACAAACAGCTACAAATTTTCGCAGAAGAGATTAGATTTACGGGTGCTCACGATTTCGATTCCATCCGCGAATTCGCCGAAAATGAAAGATTTTTATTCCCGAATAGTGTACTTTTGGAAGATGAGAGACCGGCTGGAACAACATTTTCCGACAGGCTAAAGTCTTGGTTCACGAAGCCACTGCTCCGATATGACCATGCCATGGGTGACGTGGGGGCGTCTGCTGCAGTCCATTCGAACAATGTTAGATTTTTAAAATACGGCACTGAACCTTACTTTTAGCTGTGTCACTTTTCAACGTTCCGGTGATTGATCAACCGCATTTAGAGATTTTTGTTTGACGTCAACTGAGCTTTAACCTAATGCATTAAACAACTTTCGAAGTTATTCTACATCGAGTCGGGTGAGTACAGACATGGATTACAGTTTGTGGTAATAACATTATTTCGTCCAAACCAGAAACCGGAAGCCGGTATAGTGAGATAATCACCGGTGTGTGATGGCCACATAAAGGAAGAAACGCTGAGTTCTGCGTCATCAAGACTGCTGGCATACTTTCGAAGTCGCTTAAGTCCCAAAGAGATGCCGGCTGTTAACGCAGCCGGCCATCCGGCTGACTTCGGTTGTAAGAGAGCTTAATTAGATTTAACCCTCGCCGATTCAAAGTGTCACAAAGTGGCACAAAGAGAACAAACTTTCCAGCAAAACCTAACAAGAAAGCCCAGCTGTCGCTAGGGAAGACGTGCTACAGCTTATGCAGTTCCTGTTGCATTAAACCTTCAAGGTCATCTAAGGTCGATAATTTTTATTTCATCTAAAAGGACGTAGACGTATGCCACTATTTATGATTAATAGTAGCCTTGGCCCTATCTTTCACCATTTCCGAGATTTTTTCCACTTCCCCTCTATTTAACCCCAAATTTGAAAATGTTTCCCTTGCACTAAATCACTGGAATTTTGCAAGCCTCAGTTTACGACACAAAGCTACTTATTCGTGTAAACTTTTTTCCTATGACGTACCGTTTAGCCACAGTATATCCGTTACGAACGACGACGACGACAAACGATGGACAAACGACATATCGTGCCGTAGACGCCTTACAACATAGCTGTACCGCGTCAAAAAGCACCGAATCCCTCTTACACGGTAGTGCGTTGACATGAACTATGTGAGGTGGACAATGAGTGTACCTTACATATTTCTATCATGTTGGCTATCTGTATGCCAAAAATTATCAAATTTGGTCAAGATTTGAGGAAGTTCTGACAAAACAATTGGGTCATTTGTTTGGCACACCCTGTACACGTGCACGACATGTGCTCTAACTTTCCTTCATGTTCGCTTCATGTTTGCTTTATCGTGTAAACGGGGCATTAATGATAGCGTGCAGCATGTGAAGGGTTAAAGAGACGAGCGAAGACGAACGATGACAGGAAGACGGTGACGGCGTTCCGGCTGCGCGAGCACGGTGATTAGGCAGCGCCTCGACGACGACCATGGACCACCAACGCGGAACAAGCAAGATCACCAAGGTGGAAGGATGCACACAGTGAGGCGCTAGTTTATCTTCACAGGGCAGACTCTGAACGCTCCAGCGACCGACCCTGCAGTCGCTTACTGAACTTGGTCGAACGCTCCGAGTCTCATGCACACATGAATCAAAGACAACTTGGCGCATTAAGACAAACAGACACCCCAGTTTTTTTAGCTTGTTTTGTCGATTTTCTCAAGCCCAAATTCTGTTACTTTGACTTCTTGTTGGTTTGTGGGACAACGAGACTGGTACAACAATCTGTAGGCATACAACAACTCGACATCTAAATACGTCGTAGGTTTTTATGCTTTTACGAAATTACGATTGTGCTCAATTTTTGGGTAGATATCAGTGTCCTCTCCCGGGCTTTTCTGCCCGGTACTTTGTTATGGCTGTGACGTCTACTTGTTGGCAAATAAAAATACATACATACGCATACATTTGTTGCACAGAGTTTTCGATTTTTTGGCCGATGTGTTCTGCGACTTGTTGTTCGAGTATGTTGTATATTATAGCAAATCCGCAACAAATTGAAGTAGATAAAGTTTGCGCTTTATTTTATTTTTGGAACAGCTGTACTGTAGTTTTTCACGCCTTATCGTTGAAAGCACCAGCGGGCCTGAACGCAGCAGAACATTTATATGAAATCGATGATTGTATTCGCTCATCGATCATTGCGGCGCATTTTGTTTTTCAGCTTCATGCCGTGAGTGACTAATAAATTGATTGATTGATTAAACGGATCTCAAACGCCTCCGGTCAGGTTGACAGACAGCCTCTGCCGACCGGGCTTTCCCGGCAGAGTCGGCTGAATAATGAATATGACGCCGAGGACGACTTCAGACTCTGGGTCAGATCAGCTGCCATCCGGCGTCGGCGGAGATGAAACTGACGCTGCGGGCTAACGGGCCGCAAATACGCCATAAATAACCGACACAATCTTCTAGTAACTTTATTATTTTGGTGCGACGCACAGAAAGAAACGACGAATGATTGCGAGAGGTTTTTTTCGCGGATTGGTATTGAAGCAAAATTTGATATTTTTTGGTGAAACGAAGGCACTGTCACACAATCAATTCTGCTATCCAATATGCGCCCCTGCAACGATATACGGTCTTAGCAGTCATTTATCACTTAAAAAGACTGTCTGCCCGCCCATAAGCGGCGCCACTGGGTATGGCCATATGGCCATGGCTATCGGACATTTAGGTGTGCTGTGGCCATTGATGAATTTCTTAAGTTCAAAGGTCATGTGATATACTTTGGGATTAAAAGTCGCTTTAACTAAAATTAAGTATAAAATGTGTCAGCGTATCTGGGGTATATTGTAGGCCTACGTCCCCGACCCTGGCCACTAAAAGCATGCACAAGGTGTAAGAACTCGCAACTGCCAGTTGCTCAACTGAAACCAATGGCAGTTCAGGACTTCAGTTCCGTTCTGTTCTATTCTGTCGCTTTGTAATGTACAAGCTTTAACTGTAAATTGTTTTGCTTTTAAACCCCATCGCTGTCTAACATAAAATATTACATACCTATGTAACAGATGTATTTGTATGGCAAATTAAGTTTTAGTCCGTCTGTCCGACTGTCTGTATGTCTGTAGCAGATGTACTGTGGCTAACGGGTAGGACTAGGAAGTATAGGAAAAACTTTTGTACACGAACAATCATCAGCTATGTGCCTTAAACTCGGGCATGCAAAATTTCAGCCATCTACTCCAAAGGGAACATTTATAAATTGGGGGTTAAATAAAAAGGAGGAGTAAAATGTGCGTTTTTCAACGGAAAAATGGCCATATCTCAGAAACGGAGAGATGCGGCCTAGGTTACTACTAATCACTAATATGAAGTGGCATACGACCTGTTAGATTAAACGAAAATCATTAACCTTGGATGACCTTGCAAGTGATTGACAACCAGTACGTTCGGCTATTCTAGCGACAACTGGGCTATTTTGTTAAATATTAGCTCGATATTTATATTTTTCTTGTTTGTCTTATATTCAACTTTATTTACCATGCATGATGGCATGATGGCATGATGGCAGCACATAAAGATTATCTTTTTAGTATCTGTCTTTAGTTTTCTGGCCACTTTCTTATGTTAGTAATAATCTGCACTGTATTGTGATTTGAAAAATAAACTTGTTCTTTTTCTCTATTACGACAGTCAGTCAGCCATTCAATGCTTTTCATACCGAATCAAACCCCCGAATTGCGCCCCCGCAGTCTGCGCGCAAGAATGGAATGGGAACGTAAACAGGTTGTCGTTACCATGACGGTTGGTTTCGCAGAAGAACGCGTGAATCATAGTCGTAAACTCCCGTCGGTTCCTCCGCTCAGCGAGCAGTAAAGCACTTATTGATTTTTAGATCGATGTGCGCTCGCCTACGCAGCACACAGGCATGCAGCGCCACCCAGTCTTCCACTCCTGGCAGACTGTACATCACGGACGCGCAGACTGTCGCCGCGATCCTCCGTAAACGCTGCTGCTAAATAAGATTGATAAGATCGGTCAATTCGTTGTGGCTTTGCCGTACAAATCAACAACAAGTCGTGCTGCAAAATGTCTACATAAGTCGAACGCCTGCAACAAAACCACAACATGTCAATATGTTGTTGTATCATGTACATCTTGTACTTTTTTCGGCAAACTTGTGTCATATACCGTAACTTGTTACGGATTTGCTCTTGAGTGCAAACTTGTTGTCCAACAAATCGAAGACAATTCAAAGTAAGTGCAATATGGGCTTAACAAGTCCCATGGCAAGCTGTACAACATCTTGAAATTTCAAGATGTTGTAAACTTGTTGTCAGCCTTCTTTTCCTGAACTTGTGTCGTACAACTTGTTACGGATTTGCTACTGGGTGTAGACTTTAAAATTAATTTGCTGTGCATTTACTGTAGGCTTGCAGCTTGTTGTACTGCAAATTCAGTACTTAAACCTAAATGAAATTGATAAGATCGGGCACAAGGCAACGCTATAGGACGGACATGCGCACGCCGAGTACCCGTCACTGCGGCGCTGCAAACGAATCTATACATAGTCGCCTCACTAGTCCAGCGAAACACTAGGCCAGCCAGGCCGTCGTCTGCTGTCCGATATGTAGAGCTGGCCACTTCGCTTTGGAAAATCGAAAGAAAATCGACTCGCGGGTCGGATATCGGTACGCACGCGATTCACGCCAGAACTGACACTTCCTAATTGCTCCGCTGTCATGATTCGTTTATTTGGTCGATCGACCCTAATCTCAAAGACTAAGTCCACGAAGGCTGCTGTCTTAGCCGTTTCTTTCTGTGACGACCGAGCGTTTCTGTACTGTCTCACCCTATTCATTATTGCAACTATTTCTCTCCACGATAAAATCACTACTTAATGTCGCCCACCTCCTGGCGTTTTAGTTTCGTTTAGTACGGTTTGGCTTTCGTATTTATTTTTAATTATTGTTTATAAATTTACGAGTCTCATGGCCAATAGATGGTAGATTTAACAGAGCAACCATTTGACGTGACATTTATGCATATGTGTCACATTTACTTACAAAAAGTTTAGAATAAAAAGCAACAACATATCCGTGCATTAATGGGTACGTACATTCTCAAAACATTTGCAAACCAAACAAATATTAATGTATCCATTTTGTGTGCTATATCATGTGATAAGGCACTTTTGACCTAGATAAATAAAATGGCAGTGTTTCGTTTATTGTGCGGTCGTCCTAATAAGTCATATTACGGATCTTGCTGGTCCGTCTGCCCGGTTTGTCTGTCCCGTACGAGTTTCTAAGTCGAAAACAAAAAGGCACGAGAAACCAAAATTGAAACGAACGTTACATAAAGACAGAAGTACCGATATACCAAATTTCAGTTCAAAAGATCGAAAATTATAGGGTTGCTTAACGCTGTGCATAGACAGACCCAAGTTTTTAGTTTTGTTGATAACAACGTAATACATTTGATTGTGAGCGGGCGCATTTGGAGCCGAATTATTGATATAAATCTGCAAGCTTCGAATCGTGTGACTCCGAAGCGCATTGCCGTGAACGTCCGCAGTATGCGAGCGCCAGTGAGGCACGCCGTTAGACGTAGCAAGTGTCGTAGTTGTTCATACGCTAACTAGATCACTACGACAAAAGCAACGACAACGACAACGACGACGACGACGATGGCGGCGCCGCTATCGTC
>Ga0209454_1004716_pt1 | contig 10276 bp, 8 predicted proteins | sample WorMetHERISLAND1_2_FD_187400 | JGI IMG/M metagenome (GOLD analysis project Ga0209454, IMG submission 187400) | Marine gutless worms symbiont microbial communities from Max Planck institute for Marine Microbiology, Germany - Olavius geniculatus... | ecosystem: Host-associated > Annelida >... | reverse complement strand
GTACAAGTTTTTAATCAGAGCCTTGTCTCCACTGCTAAATGGCACATTACATCACTGGTATATCGTTAGTGCATTAAAAATTATTATTTACAACAATATAATCTGCTTTTGTTTACAAACATTGGAAATGTATGTAACACTAAATATAATTTGATTTTTGTATGAAGATTAGTAAAAATTGTTTCAGAAGATGCTTTTTTGCATAGTTATTATAGTGATTTTAATAATTTTTGAAAATTTATGTTTCACATGGTAGTGTAGTAATGCAGTCAAAGTGGTGGGATATTTAACAGCCACTTTATTGCTAATTGTCCACAGTATGTGCCAGTGAAAATCGGTTAACATTTGGCGAAGATATGGAAAATGACAAAGTGGAACGTTTTTGGGGACACAGTGTACGTGACACACTGTGATGATGGGTGATAGCCGTTCATACTGCATGGCGTCGCTTACCAAGTACAGTTTCTGTTACAAAAAGTCCTATATTGTCGACATATCTCATCAATACTGAACACTAGCAGCAAGCACTAAGCAGATTATCGTCTGCAATTGTAACGACAGTATTGTACAGTTGTAAAGTTTCTAAAACAGTCCCCATGCCAACGTTGTAGTACCAGCACTCAATTGTTCATTCATTTGATCAGTATGCATGCGAGTACTGCCACTAACGACGAAGCCTGAAGAGAACAACTATTAACTCAACTGTATTTCACACAAAAAACAAAACTACTCATTTTACAGCTCATAACAGAAAATACAAAAAATGACACACCAAAATCTAAGATAATGAAAAAGTAGAGAAGTGAACACTTTGAGTTGTGCAAACAAAGGACACAAAACTTAGACACGGCACATCACTAATATTACCTCTGTCCATCTGCCTGCGAGCTATATCAGACAATACATTAAAAACTATAAATGGCCCACATTAAAGTCCAGTTACATAATCACAGAGGAGTTTAATTCGCAAAACATCCAAGAAATTTCCTGCGATTTCCTAAGATCTTCCTAAATGGCAACTTAGCATGCGTAACATACTCGCAAATTTTTCTGCCAATGCTGCGCAAATTGCTTTTTTTTCTTAAGACTTTGACAAGCCTGATTTTTATGAAGTTTTCATCAGTGAAATTTAAAAACTACGGGCCAAATTAGATTCCTACATTTAGCTTTTTGTGAAGATATACATACAAAATTTTCATGAATTCTTGTGTTAAGTCAGAAATCTTATTCTAAAACTACCAGTGTAAAAATGCTCATAAAATTACCCAAAATAAAAAGTTATAACCTAACCGGTTGACATCGTTTGAGTTCAAGTTCAAGCATACACTTTCCTAGCAATACTGACTGACAACAAAATCTAAAATTGTTATTTCAACTTCAGTTATACATTCAGTCAAGTTCATAAGATCAACCAGTAAACTCAACACTTCATCTTGGCAAGTTCACCTTTAACTCAGCAATTAAATAAATGCTACTAGCGTGATTAAATTATTGATCGCAATCAATTATTCTAATCATGATCAGCGGCGGCGACCAGATCCGTTCTTGGGGCAGCAAATTTTGCGGATGCGAGTTACCGAAAACGTCAAAAGGGATGGGATCGAGAAGTGCTGAGATCACAAACTCCCCCAGTGACAGAAAGTATGAGGGGCTGCTATGGGCAAGTTTACGTAGTTTTGCATAGGACACTGCAGTGCTACACTCTGTATAACAAGTTCTATTGACATACAAGCCTATGATACTGATGCTGCATGCATATTTTTCCTTTCTAACTCAAAGATGGGGCCGTGCTTACTACTGACTGCTGTCCTGACTCTGTAGTTGGGCAGCTGCTGTACAGGTGGCGCCACCTACGATCGCAACTAACCTCTCAACTCATGTGTCAACTGCGACTTATTGCAGCACTAGTAGTTAGTAGTGACCTGGCCGTGACTGAAGGGTGTAAGTATCTGCTAGTGGTGCCGTTGTACATCAGCCCGTCATCGTACAGGTCCGGAGACGAGCCATCCATCAACATTGCCCCAGCATCATAACCGTCTACAGCACAGCACAATAGTGGTGGTGATAGTAATAGCAGCAGCAGCAGCAGCAGTAGAAGTCCGGGAAGGAGTCATCCACCACCATACTTTGCACGCAGGTCAACAGTCTAGCCCAAAAAAATCCGAAAATTACTCAAAATGTCCGTTAGAATGCTGCTGTCCAAAGAGGGTTACAAATTAATCAAAGACGCCTATTGTTCATCTTTCACTAGCTCTGAGTTACATTTTTATTCATTACAGCAAAAAATACACCAGTCCAAGCCTCACCAACCATCAGCATTGACTACAGCTAGTCTGTCTGGCTCCTGGCAACTTTACCCACCAAAACTTCACTCTGGCTTTACGACTATATCTTGATAAGTGTGCGGCCTGAATTGCTTTGATGCACTGGAATTTTTTCTGTCCTCTGACTAAAAATATTAACCATTAATATTTGTCAAAATATTTATCAAATATCATCACATATTAACGCCAGCTACATAAGGCATTGGCAGTGTAGCACTGTAAGCTAGAAAGTGCAGAGCATGATGTCAAACAGTTACAAATAGACGTTAACATGCCACTAAAAACTGACATCATGCAATAAGAAAAGTTCTACAACAGTATATATTGTGTTGTTTAATCAACTGGCGAATTGCATCAGTGCATCAGAAAGGCTGCCAACTGGTGTTTAAAAATTCCAAATGAGTAAAGTTTGGTATTTAAAAAAAAACTTTGCTGCAATAATCTTAGTTCAGAATTTGGCACTTTTTGGCATTATTCTTCAAAAGTGTGAGCAGAACTCAATAATTTTGGCATCAGTTTGGCATTAAGTTGGCAGTAACAAATGATTTTATCATAGAGGTGCTGTAAAAAATTTGCCATTTGTTTGTCAGTCATTAAATATTTTCAACCAAAAAGAGTTGCACCGAGTGCACCACTGGAATCAACCAGTTAATTAAAAGACACGATGGTAGCAAAGCATTAAAAGCAAATGGAACACAATCAGTCAAATCCTCCACAGCTATAAACGTATAATGAATTTAAATATTACTACTACTAGCTTTTGCCCACTGGCAATGCGTAGTAGCTGTAGACTGGTCTGAAATTTCAAATATAAGAAAAATGAAGTGGTTTCAAGAAATATTAGAGCATTTATGATAACATCCATCAGAGGTACTTACAAGTCATATGTTGAAATAGCACAATTGCAGAGACAAGAAATGTTTTAAAATAACATGGCAAATTCTGACCAAAAACAACTGGAGGATTTCACTTGCTGTAACAGAACGATAACAGATATTAAATAAACCTTAACTGTCTGTAATCATGCGAACATGCATAAATGATTAATGCATTCATTAATACATTGATAAATAAATTAATAAATACAATTTACTCACACATCCAGTCAATATCATTGCCCGTCCCAAACACATCTGAAAATACGTTGTCCATTTTAAAGACAGGGAAAAATAAAGACGAAACAATCATTTTTGGTAAAAAAGTAAACTCCGTTACAACCGATGCAAATACTCTGCAGAAATGATCAGCAAAATCAAAAAAGTTTGCAAAATGAAAACAATGCAATAGTAACAAGAATTTCAAATGCTTTTGCTAAACAAAATGCAACATCAATGTACAAAAGTAATGGCAAAGAAAAATATAATACTAAAAATGCCAGTGATAGAAAGTAGAGCCAAAAAGACTAACACGCTGCAACTACAGATTCAAAAAGTGACTAAAACTAATGACAGGCAAAAAAGAACACCCATACTAAAAATGACAGCACGTAAAATTTGTAAATATAAAACTAAAAATAAAATGACATTCTCTGAATACAAGACACTATATAATCACAGCAAGTCCAGCAAAAATCTAAGTGATTTCCACAATTTCACAGACAAAGAAAACATAAAGAAATGATGAAGCAATAAATAAATGGAAGTTCACGTTCGCTAACTGAGCACCAATTAGCAAAAATCAAATCATGCAAGATTAACAGAAATCCTGATGATACAAACAATCTTAATCATTTAACACACTTAATATATGCACATCAAGTCAAAAAAAATTGCAAGTATACTGTCTCGTTATTCAACAGCAAGGTTGAGATGGTTTGGGCATGTACAACGCCAAGAAGAGGAGGATTGTGTCAGGAGAATCTTGGAAGCAGACGTACGTGGACAACGGAGTAGGGGAAGACAAAGAAAAAAGTGGATCGACGTCGTAAAGTACAACATGGAGGACTTGCGGGTCGACCTGATGGACAAGGAGAACAGAGCCAAGTGGATACGGAGAACCCGTGAGGCTGACCCCTCACCCGAGGGATCTAAACCAGCCTGAAGGAGAGAGAGAGAGAGTCTCGGTATTCAACCAAAACACCCTGGGCAACTCAACCTGGCCGTCCCTCCATCAGTGAGCAGGCAAAATGAGAACCTGGCAATGGTTACAGACACCAGCAGGGAAAAAAACAGCAAGTTCTGCGTAACAGTTAGCCCTGTTATCAGAACTGCTGGCATACTGACCCCGTTGGTCAAATGTGCCGACTGTTAGCAGAGCTGGTCATCCAGCTGACTTGGGCTCTATGCTGGCTTAATTGAGAAAAAAGGACAAGCTCCCACGGAATGAACTGTCTATGTGAAGTCTTTTTCTTCTATAGAAAGCAAGTAGATAAGTAAACGAATTGTAGATTTCATTTAATATAGGGCTGGTTGACCGGCGTAAAGGTTAGAATGCAGTACTCACGATCAAAAGGTCATAAGTTTGACTCTTGGTCGGGTCGCTATATACCAAGTGGTTACTACCAACCTAGATGGATGGTGATCTGCAGACAGGTAAACCATTTTCATATACATCCAGCCAGCCAGATCAACTCAGCCTTTCATCCCTATGGGGTAGGTAAATTGAGTACCTGCTGAGATTTAGGTGGGGCACATTCAGCGTGAGTAATCCCTGCCCTGCAATGGGGTTTGTGTAAAGAGCTACAAGCACCCTTCGACCAGTTAGTCCTTTACATCAAAACAATGTCATACCATGTGCTGCATAGAAGAGGTCTGATTGGTCCAGCATATCGGCATCATGCAGGAAGACATGACCCCCGGCAGCGCTGGAGTCATCCGCATACATCAGAGCTGCGTCGTCATCAACTTGTTGTGACTCGACCATCTCCAGCCACTGCGAGTTGTGCCAACGAAACTTCTCAATCTGAATCTTCTTCGCCCACTCCTCGTCAAACTCCTACCGAATCACATTATCATAATACCGTAGTGAATTATGTAACCTCCCTATCCATTTGTTCTGTATGATCTTGCAGCAAAGAAACAAAAAGAGGCAGAACATCACAAATCATTGCAAACATTCCCCAAAGCAGGAGTAAGTGTTGTGCTAAGTTTCAATGCAAAAGGTCAAAGGACTAGATCAGGGTTGCGAATTGCACATCAATAAGGAAGGGTGCACTAGTTGACCTATGAAATTATTAATCATCGTTAAATTGTAAACACTACACAGTGAACAACACAATAGTGAAAGAAAGAGAGAGATTATATAATTAGATAAAATATATCATATATAATTTATATTATAATAATTACAGAAAATAAAAAAACTAACAGAGATAATGTCGAGCGTGTTGTCGCAGACTTTGCATATCTCTCGGTTCTTGTCATGCATCAGATCTATGAGGTACGCCGGCGCCTGGGTCTGCTTTATAATCACTTCACGCGTCGACTGGTGAAATATCATCTGATAGAACACGTAGACGATCTGCAGTACCATCTCATCATCCTCCTGCTTTGCTACAATAACAACAACAACAACTACTACTACTACTACTAGTCTACTACTACAGCTAGCAGTCATACCATCATCACACTCAGCCACACTAAGCCATTACCATACATCTCACAATAGGCAAGCTACTCCTCACTACCCATCTTGCCAAGAACAGGAAGCTAAGATAAAGCAGACACCAAAATGAATTGAGCTACCATTGAGCAGTTCAATAAAAGACTGGATGATGCCAGCATCCTGGAACATACCATTACAGTTTCTCATCCCACTAAGGATAGGAGGCTAAGTTACCATGAGCAGTTTAATGAGAAACTGAATGATGCCAGATCGAGCTAGCATCCAGACACACAGTAAGTACTAGTACTATACCATCGAGTCATAGTTCCTACTACTTCGCAGAATTTATTTCCCCTGACCTATCTGACTTTTCCAGATAAAATAAATGATTTTCTCTAACTAACTTCTCTATGCATGACACTAATAAACCAATGGTAAGCCCATTATTTCACATCGAAACTTTGTTACACTGTACCTGCAGAGAAAAAAATGCCCGTGTTAAGGCAACCCACAAATGGATAGATCTGGAAAAAGGGCACTGCTCCTCCCCAGAAAATTTTTGATATTACAGTGTCAAAATGACATATTTTTCTGGACTCTTTGGTGTTAAATTTGTTTTTTCCTGACTTTTCCCTGACCCTATGCATTTTCTTTGACACACCCTCAACTCTTAAAATCCCGACTTTTGCTGACCGCGGAAACCACGCTGCAGTTTCTCATCCCACTAAGAACATAGAGCTGAGCTAAGTTATTTACCGTTGAGCAGTTCAATAAGAGACTGGATGACTCCGGCTTGAGCAAGCATCCTAGCGCATGCATCATCGTTGCATACAGTTCCAACCAGCATAGTCACCTCCAGAACTAGATCATCATGAGCACTACCTGTCACAACAAAAGGCACACTAGACGGTGCGGCAAAAAAAGTAGCCCCCTAAAGTTTTTTGTCGTTTTCTCAGCAACCGTTTCGAATTTTAATTTGCAATTTTACAGCTTTGTTTGCTATAACCTTATACATCTAACTGCCAAGTAAAATGTGATTCTGTTAAAAAACAACGCAGTTATAGACTTTTTAACGTGACCACCTACGGATTTTTCAGCATTCAAAAATGTTCAAGCTACAACACCAATTCAATAACATCGTTGAAACAATACAGTTAACAAATGATCAGATGCCAGAATTTCATTGTCACTGTGAATGTTCGAAATGTCCACCACCAGCGCCTTCAGTCGCTTAATGTGATAAGTCTTTCACAGCCTAGTCGATCAGTCCTTGAGGCAGGTTGCCCCATATAACCTGAAGTGCTTCCTTGATTTTGGCCATTGTTTTCAGCTTTGTTTAAAGCTTGCAGTAAGCCTCCAACATTGCACCCCACATGTGATAGTCCATTGAGTTTATATTCGGCGAATTTAGAGGCCACTGTTTCTTTGTGATGAAATCTGGACAGCTGGCCCACAGCCAGTTCTGTGCGCAGCGCGTTGTGTATGCTGGCATGCCAACCTGCTGGAAGATAAATTCGGTGGGCAGCCAGCGATTGCTATAAAAGAACGATAATTTAGTGACAATGTATAGACAAAATAAATTACTCTTTATCAAAGCATCACTGTGACGTCATTGGCAGTAACATGGTAACCGGTTTTAGCCATCACAATTCTGTCTGTCTGTCCATCACACAGGTGGATCAGTAAAAAATGGTGCAAGCTAGAATTGCCAAATTTTCACGGTTGGCTGCCCGGAAGACTCTGGTTTCAGGAATCGTAAAGCTTTTCCATAAATTCAAAGGGGATCACCCCGAACGAGGGTGCTAAATGAGAGGGGGTAGAAAAAATTTGCGATTTTTGGCCAACAAGTCGCTATATTTCAGTAACGGTGCAAGATAGGGCCTAGGTTACTATTAATCACTAATAGGAAGTTGTACACTGGCTTTCGTTTGGCGCCAAATTCAATGACCTTGAATGACCTTGAACGCCAAAATAGGGGGTTTTGTGGATTTTTTGCTGTGACACAAGGCTATATCATTCACAAAGTGGCGCCACGGTACTGGCGTTGGTGGCATGGTGTAGTTGGTAACGCGTTTCGGCTGAAACGAAGTTACTCTACGCCAGGCCCGGTTAGTACTGCGATGGATGACTGCCTGCGGGTAGGAACTGCTACAGGCTTTCGTGCATCCCATGAGCATTACCTCAAATTTTACTTGTAAAAATTAAATAGCATTTTTAGCTTCAACATTTTTTAATGCTAAAAAATCGGTAAAAGGTCATGTTAAAAAGTTTATTTTTTCGTCATTTTTCAACGGAATCAAATTTTACTTGGCGCTTAAATGTAGAACAATTCGCTAAATACATCTGTAAAATTCCAAATAAAAATTCTGAACGGTTGTTGAGAAAACAGCAAAAAACTTTAGGTGGCTACTTTCTTTGCCACACTGTGTAGTCACTGCCCACTCAGGGTAGGAGGCTGAGTTGACACAGACACACACTGCAGCACTACCTGTCACACAGCAGACATGCTGGTCATTTGTCACTCAGAATAGAAGGCTGAGTTGATATAACTTTGGTTAAAAAGTTGAAATATATTTTCATCATTTCGGCAAAGTCTCTAAACAATGTTTCATTCCACGTCTAACCCCATGTAACAAAAGTGTGAAAGATAATACAAACATCTGCAATGTAATACCTAGCTGCAGGACTTGTTTGATCCAAGGAACCAACTTAAACTCATTTAGCAGCAGTTCGTAGTCGAGATCGGCAATCGTCAGGTTTGCCAAAGTCCCAACACACTCCAGAAGAAATTCCTCATCTTTCTCGTTGACACAGTCTTTGTTTATCACTCCGGCCAGGTCACCAATGTAGTCCTGACAACCAACAGAACACAAAATATACAAACAGTGCACAGACACGCATGACTGAAGCCGGCTAAAAGCTTGCAATTCTGTTTAGAGTCAAACCTGCGACTCGCTAAACAGAAAATAAACACAGTATCAACGAGACCACCATTCAATGCAACCACAGATAATGTCAATCGTTTCCAAAACAGTCCGATTGCCTGATCTACATAAAGCATGTACGATCCACTATTTTATGCACCCCCCCAAGCCTGGGCATAGGGGTTATCATGTAACTTGACCAGAAGCCCAGTTTACAAAATTAAACCATAGAGTGCAGTTTTGCAAAAAATGTCTGATGGCTCCGCCTACATAAAGCACGTACCGATGCATTACGCTTCTCCATGTGCTAACCGGTATAAAAAATGCAGTAAGCAGCAGACGTACAATGAAGAGTGCTTTTGTCGGTCCGTCGTGCATTGAGATGTTGCGAATCATCTTCATCAACATGGGATCTTTGCTCTTGAAAGCTCTGCGCATGAGGAGCTTGAGTCCGGGACCCTCACAGATGAGTTGCGCACAGCGGGCATTGGCTGCCAGGTTGACACACAGTGCCAGGACCTCCACACCTACTGCAGGCTGCACCACGGACTGCGGCTGCTGCAGCTGCTTGGCTGCAGGGTCTAACAGCATCTTCATCACCTACACACCCACAACACGGACAGTGTTTGGTTTTTCCGGAACTCTCCAGGACCTTCTTGCATGTGTTTTCCAAGAAATCCCGGAAATATTTATGTCCATTTTCTATATCTTTCCAGACATGTTTAATCATGCGGATATCAAACAAGTCAAATTTTCATAAACATTTACTAAATTAATTCCTTTGTGTGTGCAAGGCTAATATGTTTAAACAAACTATTTTCAACTAACAACTGCAAATACACAGAATACATAGTCAAACTTGGTTGAAAGTAAACAACAACAATGTATGTAAAGGCCAAAAACATGCACACAGGTCTAAAATTGGGTTAGCGATTGGTTTATTTTCCATGACTTCCTATGACGTAGGACTGATTCTATGACTTCCAGCTTCAGATATACCTCCACATAATTTAACAATTCAACACAAAGTTCATATGGCAGTGCTGACTGAAGTTTCATTAACCCTCACTCAGGCAGATACAAGTTTACACTGCCAAACCAAGAAAGTAAACGTACCCCACTTAATCCCAGCAAAGCAGACTGCCTACTACACAGGATTAAGTTAGACAGTTTCCCCCTTAATTTTCAGTCTAATTATGTAGCTTAAAAGCAAAAAGTCTCAGGGCCGGTTTCTGGATCTTTTAGTTAACTGATCAGTTAGTAAACCGTCTGTTAATTGTAACTTGCTAGTTAAGTTTGTGCACGTTTCTGAACAAAACCTTGACTGGCCGTTAGCTAACTGAATGGTAAACTATAGTTGCTTAGCAACGATGCGCACAGCGCTAATCATTTCCGCCTAGCGTAGGCAGGCATCATGAATATTAATGAGCGCAAGCGCTCATCAGCCAGCCCACGAGCCAGCCAAGCAATTGCGAACAGCCATTT
>Ga0209454_1004714_pt1 | contig 10276 bp, 7 predicted proteins | sample WorMetHERISLAND1_2_FD_187400 | JGI IMG/M metagenome (GOLD analysis project Ga0209454, IMG submission 187400) | Marine gutless worms symbiont microbial communities from Max Planck institute for Marine Microbiology, Germany - Olavius geniculatus... | ecosystem: Host-associated > Annelida >... | reverse complement strand
TAGAGATAGACCCAGACAACCTGCATAGGAAATTTTCAGTACTGAGCATAGATTTTAGCAGTGCAAGTCTGACCCCTTAGATTCAAGAAGGCCTGCACATGTGGGTGTCAAAGAAGGGTACCCCCTAAAAAGTGGTTATTTCACCACTATTGGCTGGTGTAGCGTAAAAACGGTTGCAGACAGACATAGACATGCTACTTATCAAACAAGCACTGGCAATGAGCTTCTTAGGAATGTCAACATCAATGACCTTGAACTACCTTGAAGCCCAAAATAGCGGTTTATGTTAGTTTCTTTTGTGACTTTTGGCTGCAAAACAGTGAATTGCGATGAAATGGATAGAGAGAGACCAAGATTATCTGCTAAGAGAAACTACTATAGGCTGTCATGCGTCTCATGAGCATTAGCTCAGATTTCTTGTTAGAAGCCATTGAAAACATCGTTACATCCATTTACTAGCACTTCAAGCACATTTGATTTTTAGCCGACCATATATAAAATAACGGTTGAGCTACTGGCATGGTTGTCATCTGTCCGTCTGTCTGTAACGGGTGTACCCCGGCTAATTGGTAGGGCACAGGGGAAAACTTTTTACATGAATAACTAGCATGCAAAATTTCAGCGATCAACTTCAAGGGGAACATTTTCAAATTGGGGGTTGAATGAAGGGGTAGGAAAAACGTGCGTTTTCAAAGGAAAACTGGCCATATCTTAGAAACGGTGAGAGATATGACCTAGGTTACTATTAATCACTAACAGGAAGTGGCATACGCCTATCAAATTAGATGGAAATCACTGACCTTGGATGACCTTGAAGGCTGATACACGCTATTGTGGCTAAACGGTGTGAGATAGGGCCTAGGTTGCTATTGATCATTGACAGTAAGTCGCATATTGGCTTTCAAATGATATGAAAATCATCAGTCTTGGATGACCTTGAAGGTCACTGACAACCAGTACGGTCGGCTATCCTAGCGACAGCTGGGCTTCTTGTTTATAGTTGAAGTATGACATAAATTACCAACTAACTTACTTACTCCAGACCAGGTTTGGTCTCAAAAATTGAACTTTCAGTAAAGTTCACTGACTGCAGAGTGAGAATCCCTTAACTTTTACTGCTACGTCACAACTTCAAGCGGTAACGGACAAAAGCCAACTAAAAAGTTGCTAACTAAAGGTTTATCTAGTTTTTCACCTAGACCAATAGTTTAACTAGAAATAGGTTATTTAAAGCATTGTTAAACTATAAATTTGTTTTTGTTAGCTGAATAGTTTTTTTTCAGATAGCTTATCGCATTTTATTACTCAACATTCCCCGAAAGATATAAGCAAACTAGTAATGTTCTCAAAAAATACTATATGCACATTAAACGGAACTAAGAACACACCGAGGTCGCTGTGATGAAGTCAATATGTCCATTATCATCATCATCTTTTTCAAATACGGCAGGAATCATCTGCTTAAATGCTACAAGCACATACAAAAATTATTCTACTTTTACTTAACGGCATTGTTTCAATGAAGACATTGTGAAAAATTGCCAGATCAAAATCATACCTTAAGACTGCAGACACAGTTAGCACATATCTCATTACCAGCCATGCAAATGTCTGAATAGTAAACTCTATGGTTATAAAAAATACATTTTTTGTACTGAAAAATGTAAAAATGAGATATCCATCGTTAACTGGCAAATGACCCAGATACCAGCAAAGTTGCAAGTATCTTGGTCATTTGCCAGTTAACAGTTGACAGTTCTGTCACTTAATGTTAAGATGATAACAGAAATCTAATGTTCCAGGATTAACAAAATAAACCAAGATTAATAGAATAAACATTCATAAAAATACAGCATACTCACAGACACATAAAATACAAAATGTAGGAGGGTTTTACGGTTTTTTATGCCTTTTTGTTTACAACTTAACAGTTAAAAGACCGTATGCGACAGATGGAAAAGGCAGATCAGCAACACCTGTAATGTTGCCTATTATGACGGCTGCATTATTTATCAACGTTAAAAACAGGTAGAAATGATAACAGTATGCGAGTAACTTGCCAGTACTACTGAACCATCCATCGCTGACTCTCTGCATCTGCTGTGCTGCAAGCTTCAGCTCATCGCTGCTTATGTCAACGGACTGCGGCTTCTGAGCCGTTTCATCCACTTCAATTTTCTAACACCGACAACACCATCAGCAGTTACTGTCATGTGAACTTTCAGAACATCAAGGTTCTTGCACAAAGATGCTCGGAACATCAGTGCCTCTGTAGCATTTACACGCTCCATCACAAGCTTTCTGGATCATGAGTGCAAGATTATGAATTTGCTAGGGTAGGAATTACTAAGAACAATTCTATAGTCCAAGTGCTTCACAATTATGTATTTAGATTATGTTACATTTAATGCCACTGCTCTACTCGCACGTTGGAATTTTTTTGTTATCCTACATTTTGTGTTTTTATAGCACGTCTTTATTGTAAGCATGAATGCCCGACATGTGTTCAATATACTGCTTACTTACTTACTTACTTATGACTTCCCGTATAACACTGCAAGTGTTCACATTAAAACATCAGGCAATATGTTTATTGTAAGGATAAATTCTGCTCTAATCATTCTACCACAAGTGATCAAATACAACCTTATTTTTGGGTTGAAATGGCGGCACAGCAACTGTCTGGATAATCTGAGTCACAATGCTCTCATTCAGATCCTACAAATCAACATGCATACACCACATATGTGCCATTATTTTATTTCAGGCTTTTGTTATAGTAATAGTCACAACAATGCTTACGACATTCTCATGATGGCATTGCCATAGTGACAGTTTATCTGGTTCATTTGATGCATTTACAACAGCACCAGAGGGGGACCAACTCAATCAGCTTGAGTGACAGATCCACCCAATCTGTCAGCATTAGCATTGCATTAACTATCGCCATTTATGTGGCCTTCCGAGTCTTAGCCAGGAAGCTGATAGTTATTTTCAATCCCATAGACGGTAGAAGGCTGAGTCAGTTACACACGATGATTGCATACCTGCCAACAGCCAGTAAGCCATCCAGGTATAATAAGTGGGCCCAGCTTAGAGTAATTTCACTACAACATGCTACAACTAACAAAAAACAAACGGCAGTACTATTACTGGTGGAACTTTGTGCTGTCCTGGAATTAATTTTCTACCCCAGACTCCCCAGTAGTCTTTATTTGCTACATGTCTGAACTGGTGCTGCTGCTCTTAAACACCAAGCAGTCAAGCTGTCCTGTTCCGATGCCAATGATTTTTAATCTCTGTATTTTTCTTTCTCCGAACTACAGATCTGTGTAAGCATACTCATTCTATCAAGCAAATATTGCGACAAGAGAATATTAATATTAAATACCTCATCTGTGTACGGCACACCACACATGCTGGCGAAGAGACGAGCATAAGCAGTCACGAAGCTCATGTGTCTACAAACCGACAACACGCATTCTAACATGATGCCTGCATCACTGCTACGTGGTCACCCTAATAACTCACACTATCTGTCTGTCCCATACGGACTCCTAAGTCAAAAAAAACGCCAGCATTCCCAGGCAAGAATAACTGAGGTGCCAATTTACACATTTAAAGATCAAAATTCAAGGTTACTGGACGTCAAAAACCTCCAGAAAGATGTTGCATAAGCAATCAAACATGGCCGAACTCATCTCAGCCTAACCTAATAAACAATGATTGCAGTAAATAAGGTTAGGCAAAGGGTCACGTCAGCCATGAAAACAAGTAGATAGCTGAATAGTGCTCTGGCATTGGGTCAATAAATGTTGGTAATTATATACAGACAGGTTCTTCGACATAAGACACATGTGCATTTTCATCATCTATATTTCATTCATCTGATATGTTTTAGTTCAAATGTCAGCTGAAGAAATACTTTTTTTGATAACAAAATATACTGAGCAGCGAGCAAATCAAAGATTTCTGTAAAGTAAACACTTTACTTTACTTACGTACGTACACTAAAATTAGACTAACAGTGACAGGTTACAGAAAAGTGACACATACATGGGGTTATTGGCATCAAAAGTCAGTGGTGTTGGCGGTCGTTTCGGTGACTGCCAGAATGGACCTGCACATTAAGACAGAATCAGCTAATATACCACACGCAATACGCATCAGTTGAGCTGCTGACAGCATTCATTTTATACCAAAATGTGAAGGATACGGTATCTACTGTTCATGCACAACACACATCTGCATGCAACTTGTTTCACAACAAGCAATGATGCAGTCAAGTCCACCAAGTCTGAGTCCGAGCCTAATGGGTGTGAGTCTAAGCCTCAGTCTAACAGGTTCAACAAGACACAATGGCACAGGGTTCATTGTTGGCAATCTACGCATGTAATAAATAACAAAAAAAGAACAGAATGTGAGAAATTATACAACATTCTGTCTAACGGTTAAAATACTAAAATCAGTACAGCATAGTGACTTTCAAATCATACATAGCCGAGTCCGAGTTCAGTGCATCCATGGCTCTATGGTCTGAGTATGAGTCTTGAAAAATAAGGACTCTAGTCCATCTTAAGTATGTTTTCAGACAAGGTATGAATACGACGGGCGTTCAAAAAGTTTTGCAAGTCGATATGTTAGAGTGAAAAACTTTTTAAAATCTATATACCAGTAAAATGCTTTAAGCTCATACGAGTTTAGGAGGAATGTGTGTTTTACTGGTGCATAGATTCTGATAAGTTTTTTAGACTAATGTATTGACTTGCAAAACTTTTTGAATGCCCCTTGTATGTAATACGTACTGCCATCTTTAAGTCGAGTGTCAAGTGGAAATGCATGTAACAGCTGCAGAGCCTACAACATAGCAGAGACAGACTTAAGCTGCACTGTCCACCTAAACACTCATACCATACTACACTACATAAACAGTGTATTGCATATAAGGCAAAACATTAAAACACAGACTGCATGGGGGTCCCATAGTGTCACCGAAAAAAATACTATGACATCACTTAAAACTAGACAAATATGCTGGCCCAGGGCCAATGTGGCCATCTGCATAAAGCTGCTCAACCTTAATAGGGATGATAAATCAGTCACTAACTGCTGTTGCTGCACACCAACACTTCTACAGCTATTGTCATAACTCTCGACAACAAATAAACTTATGATTAATACAACAGACAACTGAGTTCACACATGTAAAATAAAACTGCAATACAACTGTGCAATAAAATTTTGTTGCGCTGCTCTTGTGCACACTGCTCCAATTTAACAAAATTAAATGGGAGTTAGTAAAAGTGACTGTTTCGAGTTATCTTATTGCAACTGCAATCATCATCATCACATTATTATCTCACAGGCATGAACTACATACTTAATTACTCTGTGTATAACCTGGCTGCAATGACATCTACAAAGGTACACGTTACACTAGATTGGCGTAGACTACTTACAAGACATACAACAAACCTTGTGGTTAAAATATTTTTCAAACTTTATGCGTCCCTGAGTCACACAGTTGGCCCAACTGGAGGGAAGCGCATGCACCATCTTGGCAACGGTAACTGCGCCATCGACAGCAATTCCTTTGTCCAGCATCTGCAACATGCATTCATAACACATACGACTGCACGTAAATTAAAAAAAGATAATGCACCAGTGCTAGCTGAGAAACTTTATCGTAACTGGATTACTAAGAATCCATGTCGGCCCAGTGCCGACACATTGTGTGGCCATCCACCTGACCTGACCACGATGCTAAAAATTGGCACACCAAAAACTCCTGCCGAGTTACAAGTTCACACCAATTTTGTTTTTTTTGCACCACTTTAGTTCTCAAGTTAAGAGCCCATACAAAACAAACGGTCATAGACAGTCTGACAAAGAGTCTGACAAACAGACAGACAGACAGTCCAACAGAAAGCAGACAGCAAGATGTGCAGTGCAGCCCAACAGAATTCTTAAACATAAAAAAATCAACATAACACAATTTATTTCTAATAACTTGGCCAACGACGTGACTATTTCTAAAACAGTGGCACAAACAAAACAGACCTACTATGAAAAAACCATGATGTGGAATCTGCAAATCATAATGAGTGCATATCAGTAAAAAGGATCAATAAAGCTGACATCGTTAATGATACCATTACGATATTTTTTATTAAACAACTAAAAAAAGAAACGGCATATTTATTGGCTTTGACATGCAAAAATTCCCAGCATTATCAATGAACTGTTCTTAGAAATGCAACTAAGTAGATTGAAATGAATAATCAACATGGCAGAAAGTCAAAACTTACAGATGCAGCTGTCTGTGGAGTCTGATGTGTTGACCAGAATTTGTTATACAGCGATGGCTTCTGTGAGAATATGGTTTCAAACTGTGTGCACAACAATTAACAATGACACAGCTATTATGGCAGCATGATATACATAGTTATGTATGAAGCATATGATGAATACAAACTGGAACAGACTGACATTATGCTGCAACTACAAAATAACTTTGAATTCGTTGTGCACTGAACAACCAAATATCTTAGAAGCTGATTGATGCATAATTTTGGGGATGTTTTTGATGTCCGGTAAACTCTGGCTATTAAGACTTTTGAACTAAAAATTGGCACATCGATCATCCTGTTTTTGGAAATGTTCGTGGCAATTTTGGTTTTTCTCTGCCTTTTTCATTTTCAAGTTAGGAGACGTAAGACTAGCAAGACACGCAATGCCACAGGTCTGTTAAAATTATGAAAACAAAGTCCTTCCCAAGTTCCCAAGCCATAATGCCCACAAAGCGGCGCCGATCTCCATTTCTTTAGCCCTCAGTCAGATACAGATTCCACTGCGAGACCACAGACACAAAGCTAGTGCATCGCATGGTGTGCCTGTTTACATCCAGTTTTTGCTGCTACTCACTGCGCCTACCCCTGGATGAATGGCCAGACTGTTAAGATGCTGGCATAAAAAATGATCACAGCACTGCATGATAATTCAAAATATTTGAACAAAATATGGCAGTTGATTAAATATTCTTTGCTTGTCGGGATGTAACGCTGTCATCATAATGTGTGTGGAGTGGACTAGAATACCTTGTCTCTGGCCCACTCGATGCAGTGGTCGATGACGGCTGGGAATGACTTGAGTGTGCAGTACGGAACATCTTCATCAACCGGATCTCTCTTCAACAACATATAGCAAACAACTTGCATTAAGCCCAAACCCCTCTTATTTTCATCTGTTGTGGACTTGCTGCACAACATTTAACAAACCATTTAAAAATCCAGAACAAACTGAAAGTCTACAGCAAATCCAATACATAGTGATGACAGATGTCACTGGCCGGTCAAATCAGTTTTTACAAAGAAAAAACATAAAATTATGTGACAAACACCAACCACACAATGACAGACGTCACAAACACCGATTGTAATGCAAAGACAGCAAAAACCTAACGTACCTGATTAGAGTATGATTCCGTCAGATGTGGTACAATGACCTGAACATGGCCTTTAGCTCCCATTGTGCCTGACTCAAGTAGTGGTTTCTGATTTGTAACACAGCGGCTACAGGCAAAACAATAAACAAACTATGCCATTGGCTTGCAGCGGCACAACCCTAACACTGTTCGTGATATTGGACCTTTAAAGCTAAAAATTGGTATACCAGTTATTCCTGCTCTGGGAAACATTCACAGCAATTCCGGTTTATCAGTGACTTCCATCTTTTGAGTTAAGAGCCTACATGGGACAGATAGATGGTAAAGATAAGGTAAGCAGCCTTTTGGGAGATCACACTAATATCAAAACAAAATGTACAACTACCAGTAGCTACAGTCAATTTCACAGGACTACAGAATTATTTTATGGAGCATATGATCATTTATTTTCCATGTAACACTTATGTTAAAACAAATTCAGCTACAACAATCACTGCAATAACAGGCCAGCAAGTCAGTAACAAGAAATCTAATGCTCATGAAACGCGCGAGAGCAGTTCCCGTTTGCAGGTAATCTTAATCTATCTCTATCTACTTCGTCACAATTCACTGTTCTGCAGCCGAAAATTTTTAAAAAATCACTAAACACCCCTTATTTTGGAGTTCAAGGTCATTCAAGGTCATCAATGTTGATACTAGTAAAAAACACGGCACAAGTGCTTGTTATGATAAGCAGCATGTCTGTGCCTATCCGCAATCATTTTCACACAATACAAAACAAGAGCGGAAAAATAACTACTTTTTAGGCGGTACCCCTCTTTGACAGCTGCATGTACAAGCCTTCTTGAACGTAGGTGGTCGGGACTTGAACTGTTAAAAATCTACATTTAATGGCAGAAATTGCATATGCAGATTGTCTTCGGTTATCTCCAGCCTTTTCGGTGCAATTTACACTCTTGAAATGTGTGTTGCAGTCCAAAATCATGAAAAATTCACTAAAACCCCCTATTTTGGGAGTCAAGGTCATTCAAGGTCAGCAATGTTTAGATTCCTAAGAAGCTCGTTGCCGGTGCTTGTTATGATAAGCAGCATGTCTGTGCTTATCTGCAACCATTTTCATGCTAGATCAGCCAATAGCGGTAAAATAATGTCTTTTTAGAGGGTGCCCCTCTTTTGCTCCCTCGTTCATGGGGACCCGCCTCACCCAGTGATATAAAATTTTGTCACAGAATACTAGAAATTTTAGGCTATCATACAGTGAAAACCCGAACTCTCTATCTAACCTGGGCTTGAATCAGTACCAGGTCGTGACAGACGAATGAACAGAATTATCGTAGCTAATATGCACTATAGCTATGCTACTCTCTCGCGTAAAAAAGTAAAGGTAAAGTAACAAATTCACAACTAGCTAAATTTCATACTGCAAAGCCGCAGAGGAAAAAAATAAATGTTCAATCTGTGTTCATCAAACTTTTTGTAGGAATGATTCTGACTGTAACTTAAGTGTCACAAGACCAATCAAGTGCTGAAAACTGACACATCAGTTCTTAGTCTAAACTCACCTGTCCATGTATCGACGTGCTTCCAGATTGTCCAATGCATTAACGACCACATGAAGACCGTTAAAGAAAGCATCCGTATACACCGTACTCTCAGTGTCCTGGCAAACTGAGAAAATTCATGCAATTATTATTCACAATAAAATATTTCACTAGGTGCCACTGGTGCATTTGAGTTCTGTTTAGATGGCAATTTTTTACCAACTTACTCCAGGGTGGGCAAGGCAAACTTTTGTGAACCTGTGGAATATAACTTCTTTCAGGTTAAATGTCCTTTAGTCACATCTTTAAACAACAGTGTTAAAGCACTGAGACGTTAATTTACCAGACTGTACAACATACACAATATTTAGATCACACCACTGAAAGCATCAGAGATGCCGGCCATTGCAACATATGTTACCATAGCGTGGTCTCTACGTCAGTATGTCTGTCACACTTGTGCACCCTGATAAAGCCATTGTATGAATGACGAGATATTTGACAAAAACACTCAAGTGGCATGTACTAGATTTGTGGCATCAGAAAAAGCAGTCAAAATTTACCTTACATCTTTTGCGGTCAACTTCTACAAATTACATAATGGATACTACAGACAGACTTTAGGAACTCAAAAAGATGCATCCATTGACAACATTGCTGATCCCATATAAATTTTCCTTCCTCCACCAACAACACATGTAGCAAATAAACTTGGCCATGTTTAACTTACAAGACTTTCAGCAAAGAACAGAAAGAAAAATAACCTCAGTAAATAAGGGCTCACAGATGTATAATAAAAACAATACATTGTGGAATAACTATCTGTACATGCCAAAAATAAAAGTAAACAAAATATCTCTGACGTTGATAACTTTCACATTTACAAAAAATCTTGAGAATAGAGAGAATTATGTAAAATATAAGAAAATATTCAAGGCAGTTGCTAATTAACAATTCACAAACAACATGACATCACCACAAATGATACCTTTATACTGTTGTGCTTCGACGTTCAGATCTGCAACCGCACAGAATAATAATAATAATATTCAACTGACAGGGTGCAATTTGGTCCTTAATTTTTCACGTATTGCAATTTCCAGTCATTGTTTTTTGTGGTCTATCATTTTCAGGTCCTGCAAATTCAGTGTCCCCAGCAATATTAATGATGCACTATTAACACGTTAACGCATGCATTAAAAAATTAACGCAATGCATTAACACATTTAAAAAATTAATGCTTCAACAGCTCTAATGGAATCATCAACTTTTAGCAGGCCAGATACATAGC
>Ga0209454_1004712_pt1 | contig 10277 bp, 10 predicted proteins | sample WorMetHERISLAND1_2_FD_187400 | JGI IMG/M metagenome (GOLD analysis project Ga0209454, IMG submission 187400) | Marine gutless worms symbiont microbial communities from Max Planck institute for Marine Microbiology, Germany - Olavius geniculatus... | ecosystem: Host-associated > Annelida >... | reverse complement strand
CAAAGTTTAGCAGAACTAACCTGGCAAAAGTCAGTTCAACTTGCATAGAAAAGATAGCTTTAGCCCTTAAGGCTAAACTTTCGCTAAGCCTGAATTCACTTCAACTTTTGACTTTAGCTGAGTGAAGACATGGCAGTTATTTACAATCCAATATGTACGGATAGTTTAGTAAATTAAAGCAGTCTGGTACCAAAAATAAATGCCATAATGGCTACACGATAACGTAAGACGTTACATAATTACATCATTTGCATGTGCAGTGCAACTAAATAAGCAAGTCTAAGCGTAAATGGTTGATTTATTTCCTGTTAGGTTTACTGAGTTTTTCCCACCATTTTTAATCATTTTGATCTAAAGTTTGGTCTAAGTCAGTAGACTTAGACCAAAGTTTAGTTGAACTTTGGGTCTAAGTACAGCATGCAGCTTTAGCTTTGGCTTAGCAAAAATTTAAGTCAAAAAGCTAAGTCAAAAAATGAAGTTGCCCATTGGCCCAAAACTCAAAAACTTTCTTCATAAGACTTTTATTTCGCTGTCTCAACAAACTAACATACACCACTGTCATGTGTACAATGCACATCAGTCAAATTAACTAAATTCTGTGTAAAGTAACACAATTTTAGAAACCATATTGAAAAACACACATACCAGAAATAATATCTTCAAGCTCGGAGATATCAAAAGAAAGTTGCTCATGTTGCTGGATCTTAGAGACAAGTGGTTGAAGAAAATGCAGACGTTCACAACTGTGTTGTGCTGAAAGTTGTCCATTTTCAGACGGATTGCAAGTCAACTGTTTCTGTATTTGGTTCCATTCAGCAACTATTTGTTTGATATGGTTCTGTAATAAATCGTTTGTGAACAAGAGAGGCTTTCTCAATGAGCTGAATCCATTAACACATTGACGCCCTGGCGAGCGGATTTTGCACTTAAGGCGACGGACATGACAGCGATCTGTTGAATAGCGTACGGGATGTGTAAGCCTGTCAGACACCGAAAGGCTACTTGATAAAAGCTTAAGCTGCATGCGCCAAGACACAAACTCAAAACGACATCGAAGTCTCGTAGGCCTAGGCCAAACAGTCCGTTGAGTTAATATCCTGAGCCATGACATCGCAACAGCGTACAACACTTTTATCACGAATGTTGATCACAATGCATCATTGCGTACGAGAGTGCACAAAACTGGCGCTTCATTTCTACAATAATGTCAAATTATAACAGTAACCTACAAAAATACACATTGAACAAAATCCGGAAACAAGTGTCACACACTGTCTAAAATGAACTGCAAACGTAAAACTGCACTTAACATAATAAATGCGAATTGAAGGACGTAGGTATGATAACTCCTGCTCATGAAAAAGATTCATCTACGAATAAATTTAATATCGAGCGGATAGACGTCTCTGGCCTTGCTAGTGACAGCTGAGCTTTACTTGTTCTTGATGGAACTGACCTGCATGCCTGGTGACTAATCCTACTGATCACAATCCAGAAAGCCAGGGGAAAGTGAATATATGACCAATTCGCTCCTTAGCACAGCACCCCCCCCCCTAACGTCAGCGACCAAGACCTAGAGAGGAAAAACAGACTGAAACAAACATGGCAATAAAGCAATAAAATAGCTCATGAATGCTTCCATTCATTCTTGAACTACGACAACAAAAAATTGCGCTTGTCAACTTTACATTAAACGAATATATGATGATGATGAACAGAATAACTGCAGCCAGTGGCGAATTAAGGGGGTGGACGTGTGCCCCTCCCTTGTGCCCCTATATGTCAGTGAACACTTTATATGGTTTGGTGAATCGCTAATTAATGAGTTCCTTAATCTGGAAACTGATTAAAATTGTTGCAACCAGATGTTATATTCGGTTTCGGCTGGGACTCTGCCCCAGGCGCCATTTGGGGAGCTCAGTGCTCACCTAGACTCCATAACTGGATTTAAAGTCCTACTTCTAGGCAAAGACGGGAAGGAAAAGAGGTATGTAAAAGGAAGAGGAGTGGAAAAAAGGGGATGGAGATAAAGAAGGGAAAGGAGGGAAGAAAGTGAAAATATTTCACCCCCACCCCTTTGGCTAAAGCCTAGATCCACCACTGACTGCGGCACCTCTTCTGGTGCCTATACAAAGCCTTGGTGGATTTGTCTTATCTGGTCTGTACATTTAATTGGGATTTAGTCGGCACCCTTGGCGCCAAGTTTGATTCACGAACGACTTGACATTCAGAAAAGTTTAATGACATAAGAGTCAGCCGTTGTGATGTATCGCAGCCACTTGATGGGCACAACAGATTGTTCGCAGTCATCCAGCTGTACAGAGCGTATCTGTATGTTGCTACAGACGCAGCCAGACAGCTCAAAATCCAGCGATACCGGACCAAACTGTTGCACGTAGCTTCTATCAGTTTGAGCGCCAATCAACTGCAACAACAGATGCATCGGACCATATCAACTAAAGCTACTGTGATGATTCACTCACTAGCTCTTATGAATGCTTACTAACTGTGTTCCAGTCCATCTCATTCATTCATTCATTCATTTCTGGCAAGCACCACTAAGAGTGCGTAGCGCCGAACATAGACATCAGTCTCCAAAGTGGACGGTTCTGAGCCAAGACAACTGCGTCGTCCATATTGAGGTCGCTGGATTTCAGATCCTGTTGAATGGTTTTCATCCATGTAATACGAGGAAGTCCATCTCGGGCCACTGTTAACAAAAATGGATATTCTCTTACGCTTATATTTTAAATTAAAAGTAATCATTAGTTAATCATGGCACTATAGAAAGATGCAGATTTAAACACCCGATAACATGTATGTTCAAGCTTAGTTATATTTTTGCTGCAGTTAAAAAAGTAGGTCTTGTGGCACAGATATCTATGCACTGTCTTGTTCAGTAAAACATTTCATGTATAAAAAGGCGAAGATTTCACAGCAAAAACTGCTTACATGATAACAACATAAATCCACAATTAATAACAATCGTACAAACCTTGAAATGTGCAGATTCTTCTGTTTTACTCAGTACTTCCGGCAAACTCCACTCTAACGTTTTCTGTCGACCGTCCACCAACTTTGCCTTGTGTCCACGAGAAGTGCCACTCAACTGCTGTGTAATGCTGTGCCACACATTGCATGCATCCAAAACATTTATCCCAAATTAAAATGACTAATTTTAAACAGTCTTATTGATTCTCTGAAAAATCAAGTCTGTAAAAACAGGTCTAACACAAGCTGCTCACATCCAAAATCCATACCTCAAATTAAACCGATTATATGACCAATAGAGCAATGATAATTTTATTTTTACTCTTTTAAAAATCAAATCTGCTTGTAAAAGACATAGTATAACAAATAAAGGTTTAATATAGCCACTAACTGCCAATAATGCACACATGAATGATAAGGCACAATGAATGACACAGCACAATGACTACATATTATTGAGAGAACAAGTAGACACCTGCTAGTAGCTGATGGCAGAGGAATCTGACAAGTTACGTTGATTGCACGACTGTTAGCTGGAATCTCTGAGCAAAGCCTCAGACTTAATTCCACATCGCTGCAAACAACAAGCAGCATCTTCTGATAAAAGTAATTAGCACCAATTGCTGAATCACAGCTAAACCTACCACTATATTTTATCTGCTCAACATTTATCAGAAACTTATGATTCAAATCTTTTCATGAAGCAGAAATAATTTTAATTTCACTATAGTTATCAAAATGTTGCTTAGATTAAAATAATAAGTCACACAACCGACATAATTAAAACATTAATTGTTAAACAACTCTAGTAGCCAATAGTAAATGACATGGATTATAATTTCTGGCAATGTATATTTTAAACAATTGTTTGCATATACATCTGAAAAGCTCTAAGCACAGTGCTAAAACATATCAACAAAAAAGTCCCCTTAGTATCACATACAGAACTAGAAATTTGGACAAAGCCCAACATAAGTCCGCCTGGCACCGTAAGTCTGATTGGGGGAAAATTCACAGAGGGGGGAAAATTCCCCCGGTAGCAAAGTCATGAGGCCCGAACTCAAATGCATTAGCATAAACAAAACACGTATAGATGACTTAGGGTGGGTCAACATGCGGGCCTATAACTTTTTGTTAGTGGACCAAAATTCACGAAAATTTGGGGGCGCAGCATCTGTTAAGGGCAGAAATATGGTCTCCCGAAAAAGTCGATTTGGGTGGGTATGATTCCACATCAAAATCTCCGTGACTACTGGACCAAAGTTCATCAGACTTTTTTCGCCAAACGTGGGAGAAATTTCGGTAGATCAAGTACCTGTCCGATTATGAATATCTTCATCCGTTCCGGAGATGATCGCTGCTGAATTTTGAAGTTGTCAGAAATCGGGCCAAATTTAGCATGTTTTTGGCCGCTAAAATTTTTTTTGAGTGGGCCCCAAAAATTTTAGACAGGCATCATAAAATTTGGTCTACTGCTGATCATCGTGCAAAATTTCACGCCGATTGGCTGACACATCTTGGAGATCTCATGTCGAAATAAAAAAAAACGTCTGCACTAAAACATAAGTCCGCTCTGCAAGCTGTCGCTTCTGGGCGGACTAATCAGTGATGAACAGTACACAGACAACTAATAATATATGCTTAAGCTATCAGTTTTACATAACTAGATACAAAAGCAGGGGTAGAAAAAATATGAAATAAGTCAAATGCCTACTGTGATGCTGAAGACTTGGTGATGTGTGAAAGAACACGGAAAGGTATATTCAATGGAAAGCTGCCATCAATGGAGTATGACAGTACTGTAAACTAAACACACACCATTACAGATATCCTTATCATAGTGTATTACATGTAAATGATGCAATTAATTTTTGACTGGACAACTTCATTTCATATGGTTTCATGCTATTTCAATAAACATATAGGCAAATACAAATACTTTTGAGTCATCAAAATCAGTCATTGACAACACAGAAAATCATGACAGAGCAAAAGCAGTAAAAATTGAAGCAAAATTGTAAAAAAAGCTACTGCCAAACACAACCTCTCCTTCCGGTGGAAGGAAGCTGAGTGATCTTGAAGCATCGGTTTTTACACGATCGTGAAACTTGCAATTACTGAGTCTCGTTGATTTGCCATAACCTGTCACAACACAGATGAACATCAGTTGATACAAACGTCCACCCACTGAGTAACTGCAGCCCTCCCTCATCACACACAGAGTTGATAGAAGTTAAAACCACGATCGGACAACAAACTGACTATAACTGAAAGTGCGGCAGACTGCGGATTATACTGTTCAAAGTTAAGCCAAAAGAAAATAAAAAACTACCAAAGAGACTTTACGACCACTGGTCAAATAATACGTGTACGTATCAACGTCCACCACAAACGATCAACCTGATGACTTAAGGTGCATACAAAGCAACGTAACTGAACTGAAACAAACTGAACTAAACTGACACTGCTTAGTTTTTTAAGAACTGACCAAAGGCAAACAAGGTGAGCTCATTAATCATTGCTTGACACGTACGTGAGCATAGTCACGTAGGCCATCGACGACATTAGACAGTGTCTACTGTAATGCATTACCACATGCCCATTGGTCAGTTTGTCAAAAACTAAACTATGTCAATTCAGTTCACTCGTTATGTGCCTTTACTGAGACCTCAGATCAATTCAGGCTTTCAGTTTTTGTTTATCGGCTTATTTATCCCCCACCTCAGACCAAAACCCCTACTATGGAACATTTTGTAACTGCTGAAGCTGGTCTATGTATGGGTCAAATGCATAGTACTGCCCTCAGTCAAAGCACTGAAAATAAAATAGAAACCACTGCAACTAAGCAACGAAACTACTGACACAGTTGACTGCTAGTCAGGTGCTGACAAGCAATGCTCATTCACTGACCTGTCTGCTTGTTCGAATGTTCACACATGTCAATATCTTCATTGAGCGATATCCTGACTACGGGAGTTCCCACCAGAAAACTTTTCATCCTTATCTCTCCATGAAGCTCACTGTTCGGTATCTGGCCCTAGCATCAGCAACAGCAACACAAGGATGCATTCTACCAAGTCCACTTCTCGCGGTTCACAGAGCTGACTAACCAACACTATTTTCCAGAACTTCTCAGAATAAAAAAAATACTGTGTTCCCCAATAAAAATGGCCAATTTTTGTGGGAGTGGCTATGTGTACAATAAATTGCTCAACAAAGCTGATTTTATTGACCACACGTTTGTGACTGAAAGCTTTTTAATTTACATTAGTGTACTCAGGATACTGAGGATAGAGTTGGCATTTTTACTTAACTACCAATAACTGATTACACACAATAACAAGAAATTTGAGCTAATGCTCACGAGACGCGCGAAAGCCTATAGCAGTTCCGGTTCAGTAGTTTAGCTGAAAATTGGAGTGTTCACGCTAAGTTAATACACAAATACCAAATTCTCTATCTGGATTGCATAACAATAGTTCTGTGGCGCCACCTTGTGAACGATATAAACTTGTGTGTCGCAGCCCAAAATTGCCAAAAAAATCCATAAAACCCCTTATTTTGGCGTTCAAGGTCATTCAAGGTCACTGAATTCGGCGCCAATCGACAGTGTACGACTTCCTATTACTGATTAATAGTAAACTAGACCCTATCTCACACTGTTCTTGAGATACAGCGACTCATTGGCCAAAAATCACAAATTTTGCCCAGCCCCCTCTCATTTAGCGCCCTCTTTTGGGATGACCCCCTTGGAATTTATGGAAAAGCTTTACAGTTCCTGAAACTAGAGTCCTCCTGGCAGCCGACGGTGAAGATTTGGTAATCCTATCTTGCACCATTTTTGACTGATCCACCCGTGTGATGGATGGATGGATGACAAACAGAATTGCGATGGCTTTTTCGCGCACAAAAATTGCAGAAATATGTTGAGAAATATACACTCGCAGCACATTAGCAGAATATTCATCTTAATCCGTGTTCTTACTACATGCTACAGATAAAATGAATCGATTCATATTGCAGGTTAATTAATTAACCTGGGTAAAATTGCAGAACTCAAAAATATTTTTGCAGCACTTTCCAGGACCACGGCCTCATTGCAGGCCTTTCCAAGTCTGAATATTTTAATGTTCAAATCCCATCACCTTCCAGAATTTTCCCGACTGTGCTAACCCTGAAGACTGCAACCAATGAGTCAATATGACCAAATGTATAGTCTCAGCCATAATCACGAATCATGATAACAACAACAATAAATCATATCAGATGAAAACATTTGATCTCACAGTCAAACATTCAGCAGTGGTATTTTATAACTTACATCTGCTGCAATGGAGACCACCAGTCGTTCAATCACATCAATAAACACTTCGTTCCTTCTCTGCTCCTGCACAACCGACGCATACACAACGCACCCAACTGTACTGCCTTACGAGGTTTTTCTGGTATCACACCTTTGTATTTTGTCTTTAAAAAGTTTCCAATCTACAAAGTGGTGAATGATATGAGACTGAAAGAAGTGACTGTAATTATCATGACCAGGGTTAAATACAGCATTGCCAGAGATGAGGGCCAAACCATGGCGAGCGCACAGCATCTCCCTATAATATAAGTCAGGAAGTGAAACCCCCAGTAGTTTTCAGTCATAGAGATAAACTCCCCTTAAGATGAAAGCTTTTTATCCATTTTCATACAAAAAAAGTGGCCAGACATTAAGGATTTTAACAAAACAATTTGTGCTTCACACTGTTATTTCAAAAAATCTGTGTATCTTTGTAAAACTTTGTATCTAAAAAACGGCAATCATTCCCCACACCTTTGATCAATGGAGATGGCCACCTGGTCCACCAGTGGTGATAAAAAAACTGCTGTTATCATCATCATCATCAGCAGCAGCAGCAGCAATATAGCAGCAGAGTTCATAATGTGTACATTTTAGTAACTGCATAAGCATAATACAATACATGTACTGCAATATTAATGTGCCATACATATTACATATCAGTAATGCATTTGAAAAATATACACTCACAGCACATTAGCAGAATATTCACTTTAATCCGTGTTCTTACTACATGCTATAGCTAAAATAAATTGATTCATATATTCATTCATTCAATCGATCTTGCTAATGCATGCATACAAATTATACAACTGCTATAACATAGAACAAGCACCTGCTCCGGTCGTGACCGCACAACAGGCCGATCAGCGGCTGTGTATGGCACTACACGACTCTCAATACCAAACTGCAGCACAAAACACACACACACACAACTGCTGCAACACATGACTACAACATTCGATTCTTAAAATAAACAAAAAAGTATCAACTTCAGCATATGACATCTTTATTCCCACGAGCAATGTGTAAAAAGAGACCGAGACAGACAGACAGAACATGATGAGCAACTGTGATTGCTTCCAGCAAGTTTCAGTAAAATATTCAGCACTACAGCATAAAATCCATAAATAATGCTTTCAAGCACTACCTACTATATCTGATAAATAAATGAAAAAGTTATATAAATTATTCGTTAACAACTTTTTAAAATGCTTTTCGTTATTCACCATACATGTAAAATGACAATCTTGATTATCAAATACCAAGCTAGGAACTCGGCTTTCCACGTTTCGAACGGCAACTGGATCACTGTGTACGTAAGACTTCAGTTTTCCCGTTTCACTCAGCTGAATGCAACCGGAATCCTGCACATACGGAGATAGACACAAACTGATGAAATAATGAACGACACAAATATACTTCATTATATTAAAAGCAAGCAAGCACATAGCAATCACTTCACACAAACCAAAGTTTGAAGTTACTTGAATCAGTTTCACTACCACTTTGATATTAATATGTCATAATATCCCACATGACTGCACCATTTCCTCAAAGGCAAGAAAACATTTCAGCAAGCAGATCTATAATGCGCACTGTACATCACCTTTGCCAAACCAAAATTAAACCAAACAGTTCTAGTGTTCTTTTTGTATTCTAATACTATTCGTAGTATTTCATAAACTGCAACCAGCATGTGAAAAATGCTCACCGAAACTCCTTATAAATTAATTGCAAAAACACCATAAGACCTACAGTGATAATGAAGAACTGGCCAATTAAAACAAAATTGAAAACAATAGCAGTAGTTATGTCAAGCAAATGATGCAACATAGCACAGCAGTAAGAGTACATGAACGTAATGACCAACCAAATACTCATAAAGCAGCTCCATTATAAGGATGAGGTTACTGCGAACTGAAGCTTCTGAGACTACACCACAAAAGTCTTTCACCAACTTGTAGAATCTGCCAACAAAAAAAACAATAAGCAAGAGTAACTTATCAGTGCAAATTAAAAACTGGTAATGGCCTCACTCTGCCATACCTCTCAGACGACTGTAAACTTGTCACTGAGGTAAGACATCGTCATCTTGGGTCATCGAATGTCCACAAGTGTGCAGTGCCACGAACACAGTTGCAAATTGAAGACAAAATGTTTACAGGAATTACAGCAGCTGGACAGTGGCTGTGGATTGGAACAATCTGCCTGTCAAACTTGGGGAGAAAAACATAACCTTTTTTGACATTTTACAACACTAGCAAAGATGTTTTTGCTCCATTGAAGCTGCAGTGTCTTGCGACTTTTTGTCTAAACTGCATCAACTATTATTACCTATGACTTAACTTGTACTAGATGGCTTTCAGCCAATCACAGTTTTGTGGGTGGAGACAGCATTGCAGTGGCGCATGTAGCAAATGCGCATCGATGCAGAGTCAGTCAGCGAGTCGATCACTGTTGCTGAGTCCGTTAACATGTAGCGATTGTCGTGCAGCCGGCGATGACCGTCGATTAATATTGGGGCCCCAATCGTAAATGTAGATTATAGTAATTGTTGTTGAACAAAAGAATGAAAATGTAATTGTTACTCGTGTTGACCACGTGAAATAGCCAAGATCCTGTTACCTTTAGCTAAGCAGAGTAAACATAACTAGAAATTTGGGGCAAAGCCCAACGTGAGTCCGCCCGGCGCCCTAAGTCCGATTGGGGGAAATTAGGAAAGGGGGTAAAGAGGGGGGAGAATTTCCTCGGCATCAAAGTCACGTGGCTCGAACTCAAATGCATTGGCATACGCCGAACGCGCATTGTCGACTTAGGGTAGGTCAACAATAGCACTTATAACTTGGTTTGTGGTGGACGGAATTTCACAAATTTTTTTTTGTTCAACGCCGAAAGGATAGCTCTCGTCAACGCTGTTTAGATTATGTCGTTATCTTCATCG
>Ga0209454_1004711_pt1 | contig 10277 bp, 8 predicted proteins | sample WorMetHERISLAND1_2_FD_187400 | JGI IMG/M metagenome (GOLD analysis project Ga0209454, IMG submission 187400) | Marine gutless worms symbiont microbial communities from Max Planck institute for Marine Microbiology, Germany - Olavius geniculatus... | ecosystem: Host-associated > Annelida >... | reverse complement strand
CTACTTAGTGCTAAAGTGCGACACATGGCAAACAGCAACATCCGTACAAAAGCTGCTGATAAAACTCTGGAATTGTCATAAATTAAACTAAAAGCGCCAAAATTCACGAAAAATCACGGATTTCACAGAAATCAGCGTTTTTCACGGACGGAGGTCAATTTCACGGAAAATGTCACGGCCGTGAAATCATGAATTAAGTTGGTCCCTAATCATGGACCCTTCCATTGCACCTCCTGGATTCGACTTACATCAACGCTTGTGGTCAACGTTGAACCACTTTCACACTGGCCAGGGTCGATGTGCAGCCAACCTCGTCTGCTGGAATCAGGCTTCAGATCCATCCTGTTCCTGTGGCGCATCTTCACAAACTATGTCACACATTGTGAACGATTGTCCTGATACTAAATTTCTTGGCGGTCTGTCAGCCTTACATTATTTTGGCTGATAAAAAGGCTATTGCCTGGCTCGGCATGCAAAGCATACCCTAAGAAGAAGAAGAACCAAATGTGGCTTATACGAACAACGTATCCTCAGCTAAACAGATCCTTTACTACCTACAGGGTGGCACTGCCATTCAAAATAAACAACACTAAAATAAAACGAAATTGCATACAAATCTGGTGCGACTTTGTACTAGTTCTATTTTAGAAACGTCTTTGAGGTTGAGTACACACGAGAAACCAAGCTCATGAGTACGATTGCTATTGACAGTAATAGTAATAGCAGTAGTGAATGACAATAATGATAATGTTCACAGTGTTGTCACCATGGCAGTGCAACTGTGAGAGTTTGTCCAGTTCATCAGATAAATGTGACACGAGTGCGAGGTGGATGCCAAACTTTGGACCAAGCCGATCAGCCAGAGCTTCAGATCAGCCTAAACTTGCAGCTACGGTAACTCAATTCACCATCACCAGTCTGCCAACAGCTTATATTCATTTTGCCATCCTGCAAAGGGCAGAAGACTGAGTCAACTGAGTCTGGCTTGCTTAATACTGAGATATCACAGACAGTCACCCATCAGACACAATGCATAACCATTACGCCATGCCACCAACTTAATTCGAAACAATTACGACCAAAAGTCACTTAAATGCTATCATATAAAAACAGCAGAAACACTAGCTAAAAATACAAGTGACTGAGTAGAGTTTTACATAACCTTGACACATTAGCGATGACTATGAAAATGAGTCAATTACATAAACTTGTACTTACAAAAAAAATTTTAAAATTAAAAATCAAACAAAAATGCTGTAATGATTTGAAAAACAACCTGTACACAAAAAATATTAGAACATAACATTGCATAAAATGAAAAGTTGCACATAATCTGACTCACGCAGACAAGTACGGTTGTCGGGAGAAAGAACATAGTGTGTGGGGCAGATGCAGTGAAAAAGTGTCGGGACATCGCTAGAGGCATTCGGTGAAGCAACGCAGAGATGTGAGCAGAGGCCGTTGTGTGCCGCACACTCGTTCCAACCTGCATCATACCCAGTGTAACTCCGTATGAAAACAAATAAATAAGTAAAACAGTAAGACAGAGATGAGAACAGAGAAAACAGGGTTACACACTCTCATTCCAACCTGCATACATACCTTCAAAGCTCTGTAGCACATGATTATGCAAAACGTCAACCTACATGGCAGCACAGATTTAAAACTAAAAGGGCACTCGGAGAGTGCAAACTGCCAATGCAGCACTGTGTTTGCCAGAAAGCAGTACCATATTTGGCAGAGGTTTGCCCTAAATGAAATGGTAAAGAATACTTCAATAGTATCCTGGACAGCATGGCGAAAGCTGATCCAGTTTACCACCAAAATCTAAATGCCTCTAAGTTGCACCCAGTCAAACCTTCCTTTGCAACTCCATATAAATATGCAACAATGCTCATGGAGTAATAGTATAATCATATTTGATATATTCACTTTTTATTTCACATTTGTCAAATTCTCTAATCTCATTTATGTGAACAAACTGAAATGCAAAACCTCTTAGCATTTTATCAATAGCCCTTCAAATTTTACAACTAACAATATTAAATCACTGACAATGTTGTGTTCAACATTATTTAAAACAAAAATACGTGACCAATTTTTTATGAACATGTTTCCTTGTAAAGAATAAACAAACTTTAAAACATTTATCATAACTAGCCACAAATGGCTACTAATTTCATAAGTGTGCAAAAAAAACTAGAAGGCAAGACTGACCAGTCTGGCGGGAGCTATGGATGACCGATATATCCATGACAGCAGCATCCGTGTAGCGTATCCGAGTCCGATTCTCACCACTCATCTTGTGCGCCCGCTCTATGGTCCTCGTACCTTGGTCCGTCCAGTAGACAAACTCACGAAACTGTGTCAGACCATAGGGTCGGACGAGCTCCGACACTATGGTCTTCCGATCACCACCTGAAGCCAAGTCAACTGACTCTAAGCTGAGCCGATCTAGATCAGCCCAGTACAGACGGCTAGCGTCAAAGTCAATGGCTAAGCTGCTGACCCGACCCAGATCATCCTGAAAGGTCATCCGGTCGGCGCCATCTAATGCAGAGCGTTCCAGGCGAGCTTTATTCATCCAGTTGCTCCAGTACAAATACCTACAGCAACACACCAAACCAACTCAAACCCTCACTAGAATCATAACATAATTAGAAATAACTAGATAAACAGAATAAGAATACAGCTACGAAGTACGTAATTCCAAATGTCAGAATGCAAAGAAAACACACGTGACATGTTCCAAGTAAAAATGGGACAGCCGTACCCCGAATTACAAGTGGGTTTCATAGCAAAAACAGAGTAAAAAATCTTACCTACATTAAGTCTGCAGTACTCTGCACTATTTCACACATTATATAAACGTATGAAAACGATCTACTAATTTAACTTCATTATTATGTTTTTGACAAAGTTGTTGGACTGCCCCAGCTGCAAAAGATTGAAATCGTAGCCAAGACAAACTGTTCATAAAAGGACAGACTAACCCGTGTGTTGGATCGACGGCAAGAGACCTCGGCTGAACATTCCTCCAGACAATCACTCGTCGTGAGGAGCCGTCAATGTGTGACATCTCAATGCGCCGTGTGCCCGAGTCAACCCAGTACAAGTTGTGAGCGACCCAGTCCACTACGACGCCCTCTGGTGAGTCGAGGTCAAAGTCAACCACATGCTCCGACACGCTCCCGTTCACGAACGCACGGTTAATGCTCTGAGACAGCACAGCGCAACAGCACTGAAGCATCTAAACAAACTATGACAAGCAACCAGAGCTCACTAACATCTGCCAAAAAAGGTGCCGCCACCTGGTGAACACAACAAAGTCTCAGTTCATGCACTGTCAGTAAGTAAGTAAGTACGTAAGACAACTCAGAAGGTGTAAATTTAGCGGTTAGCTACAATGCACCGCGCTCTCATCAACTAAACAAAAATGTCTTCAGAAGCCGTCTCCTCACACCATTTTGTGCCACAGCCAACTTATTACAAAACAAACTACTAGCATACAAAATCGGTGCTATCTAGCTACAACAAAGCACAAGCAACACCGCTACACCCCAGAAACTATGAAAGACAAACAGCTTGTGTTAACACTTAAGCATGCGTGCGAATGCCAACGCTTTGTGAAAGATCTCTGAAACGAAGTGTTGCATAGATAATGAGAAGAAAAATTTTTCTTGAAAAATGACAAAGAACGAATGATAGTGAGTGAGTATGTAATGCCCATACCTTGAGATCAATGTCGGTCCAATAGATACGATTGTCTGTGCTGTCGAAGTCCAGGCCACGAGCGTTGCTAACTCCGTCCAGGGGAATGGCTGCATCGGTAAGGCTGGCCTCCAGTGATATGCGGCGAATGTCATTGCGCTGTAGGTAGAGAAGAAACGCTTCTGGTACAACGCAGCTGATGCCGTCAGCGGTGAGTTCATAGCCGTTAGCACAGCCACAGATGCGACCACGTGGCTCAGCGCGGTAGAAGCACAACTGACTGCAGCCTCCATTGTCAACCGAGCAAGCATTCTCACCTGAACACCAAGTGAACCAACGTAGTGTACAGGGTAATCCAAAAAAATGGATACCCAGTTTTATTTTTGGGATAACTTCGGTAATTCAGCACCGATTTTAACCATTCTTTCACTGTTACAAGCAGAAATTTATGGCGCGTAAGTTCTGGTGCAGGGGGTGGAAGAACTTCACGTTTACACGCCATAAATTTCTGCTTGTAACAGTGAAAGAATGGTCAAAATCGGTGCTGAATTACCGAAGTTATCCCAAAAATAAAACTGGGTTGTCCGTTTTTTGGACCACCCTGTACATTGCCTGAAGTGAGGCAATAATGACAGACGTCATGCTTTCAGATCAGTAAAAAAAGTATGAACAGATTTGATAGAATTATGTGGTTGGGTTGGACACAACCTATGAGCCAAAGAGGAGATGAGATGACTGAATTCTGACGGCAGTCTGGATGGATCAGGATTATCCAGTACCTGGCATCTTTTCACCATCAGCAGCTGTATTGATATACGAATTTATGAAATTAATTTATGAAAGTCAGCAACACCGACTAATGACTGCTGATTATAATGCTAATACCAGACTGGCTTCCTTTGTGAAAATCTGGATCTTGCATCATTGGTCAACAAAATGGACTGCACCAACATACAGGGTGCGGCAATAAAAACATCCCCGGTGTGCATAACGTATTGTGCTAAGACAGACAGGTATTCAAGTTACAATCAAAAAAGGTAGGAATGTTTTTACTGCCACACCTTGTATTTCAGTCCAGTTCATTTCTGTCACTTTCTACATGTCTTGTCTTAGCACATACATTGTGTTCACTATCAATCCAGCATAAGTGAAAGTATCAGTGTTAGTAGATACAAGTACACCATGTCCGGAAAAAAAAACATCCCGGACATTTTTGATTGTAACCTGAAGAAAGATTATCAGATTTTAATAATTTCTGACACCAATATTTCTGACAAAACTGGCAATCAAATGACTGTCCAATTTTCCACCGCACCCATTGTTTGCTGCTGCACTACCTGGGAAAACAAAATCGATGAAATATTGCATTTTTATCCTATTTGCGTATTCGGGTTTTCCCAGGTAGTGAGAAGCAGACATTTGGTGAGGTGGGAACTAGAACAGTCATTTGATGGCAAGTAGTGTCAAAAATTTAGCATCAATAATTATCCAAATCTGTCAATCTTTGTTCAAGTCGCAATCGATAATGATGGGATGCTTTTTGACGTATTTCTGTTCATTTCACCTCATATTTCGTTGATTCTGTTTTCCGCAGGTAATGCAGAAGCAGACAGAAATATTGGGCAGTCATCTGATGGCCAGTTGTGCTTGAAATACTTGTACCAAAAATTATTAAAACTGGATGTCCCTCCTTCAAGTGAAAATCAACAATGTTCGAGATGTTTTTTTTCCAGACACGGTGCAGTAGTAGACAGTAGTATCAACCACATAAACATAAACGAACCTTCAACGGCGCTAACGTTGATGGCCTTCATACCCATGAGGTCCGGCAGCTGTTCCAAGATAACTGATCTCTGCGTGGCATTGTGTTTATGCACTCGTCCAACCTCACGCTCAATCCAATCCGTCCAGTACAAGTAATCACCTGAAACACATGATAAAATCTTATCAATTTATTTTTATGATTCATTCACTTAACTAACGTAAAAATGTACAAAAAATACAGAAAGGTAAAAAGTAATGAAAAAAGTAAAAAAAAAATACAGTTAAAACAAAGTAAAAAAAATCAGAAACTGAAAAATTTACAAACACACATGCAGAGAACTGAACATGTGCCAAACACAGAATCTGAATGTTGCACAGACTACTTCAACCCAAATCTGTGTATTACCGAACTGATTATCAATTCAGCCCTTAGTATCATTAACATAAATATAAGTAAGCAATTTCAAAGATATGCAGAAACAGTTCTTGTCGTAACTTTGGTCACACACATACTATTCATTTATTTACCGGTTTCTGGTCACATAAGTTCTTCCTACAGTTTTTGTCACCCTGATGTGACTGCAGCACATGGCAAGAAAGCACAACAATAAGCCAACAATGTCATTACTATCACCATCGCTACACTGTGAGGCATAAAAACACCAAATTTTGTTTTACCATAACTTGAAGAAGGGTTATCCAATTTTAAGAATTTTTGGTACACATATTCATGACACAACTGGACATCAAATGGCCGTTCATTTTCCCACCTCACCTAACACCTGCTTCTGCATTACCTGGGAAAAACAGAACAGACAAAATATGCTTTAAAATCAACCAAAAACTTTTTAAAATTTCATCTTTCCGAATATGTGGCCACCAACAGCCAATCAATTACATACAAGGTTTGACTGTTGTGCTGCAGTACGTCTATTAAATAGGCCTAACATTCAGGAATATTGATGAATTCAAGAAGCAATTAATGAAGTCTGGATTGGTCTGGAGAAGAACGTTATCGACACCGCTATCAACGAATGGAGAAAGTGTTTCCAAGCTGAGCCCAAGTTCGTGGGCCAACATTTGAAACATTTTTGTAGGCAGTTAAAAAATGGACAATTAGATAAACTATCAGCTAAAACGATGAAAATATGGACAAAATGTCCGTTCTGTGCATTGTTTAGATTAAGGAATAACACCAAAGTGGTAAAAAAATGCAATATTTTGTTCGTTTTCTTTCCCCAGGTAGTGCAGAAACAGACAATGGGTGAGGTGGGAAACTAAACAGTTGTTTGATGGCCAGTTGTATCCGGAATATTCGTACCAAAACTTATTAAAATTTGATCACTTTTCTTCAAGTGATAATAAAAAAAATTTTGGTGTGTTTTTTATGCCTCAAAGTGTACGTGCTAAAAAATGCTTAATTTGTAGAACAAGAAGGCCCAGCTAATGCAAAAAGAATGCAAAACAGTGGTGCATATTTAAAGGCCCACTTTGAAGAAAATCTAAGCTCTTCGATCACAGCAACTGACATTGGACATGATGATTTTCATTCATTCATTCATTCACATACGCCAGATGGCGCAACCGGTCTCGCATGGCTGCTAAGGTTTGAGCATGCGAAAGCACAGATTTTTAAAGGGTACCTAAGTTTGACAACCCAGTATGGAGGATTCCTTGAATGCAGAGGGCTGAAATTTGAACTTGTGAAAACTAAGTTCAATGCCGAAAATTTTATATGCAGGTTGTCCTGGTCTATCTCGACTGATCTCGCCTAAATTTGCTATTGAGATGTGTGTCGCAGCCAAAAATCACCAAAAAAGTCAATAAGGTCAAACAAGGTCATTGATTTCGGTGCCAATCAGAAGCCAGTGTATGACTTCCTATTAGTGATTAACATGTCACCTTGCACCTATATTGCACCATTTCTGAGACACGGCAACTTATTGGCAAAACAAAAAATTTGAGCTAATGCTCACGAGATGCGCAAAAGCCTATAGCAGTTCCGGTTCAGTATTTTAGCTGAAAATTGGGGTGTTAACGCTAAGCTAACATACAAATACCAAATTCTCTATCTGGATCGCATAACGATAGTTGCATGGCGCCACCTTGTGAATGATATGGATTTGTGTCGCAGCCAGAAATCGCTAAAAAATCCATAAAACCCCCTATTTTGGCATTCAAGGTCATTGAATTCGACGCCAATCGAGAGCCAGTGTACGACTTCCTATTAGTGATTAATAGTAACCTAGGCTCTATCTCGCACCATTACTAAGATACAATGACTTATTGGCCCAAAATTGCAAATTTTGCCCACCCGCTCTCATTATCTCGTTCGGCGTGACCCCCTTCGAATTTATGGAAACTAGAGTCTTCCAAGCAGCTGATAGTGAAGATTTGGTGATTCTAGCTGGCTCCGCTTTTGACTGATCCACCCGTGTGACAGACAGACGGACGGACAGACAGACAGATGGATGGACAGAATTGAGATGGCTAAGACGCGCTGAAAGCAGTAGCTGATTTCACACGTAAAAAATTGCAAATTTTCTCTATCCCTGTCTCATTTATCACGCTCACTCAGAGTGACCCCTGTGGAATTTATGGAAAAGCTTCACGGATCCTGAAACTAGAGTCTTCCAAGCAGCCAATGGAAAAGATTTGGTAATCCCAGCTTGCACCATTTTTGACCGATCCACCCATGTGACAAATGGACAGAGAGACAAAATTGTAACGGCTATGGCACACTACAGCAGTAGCTGCTGTCATGCATAAAAAAAAGTGTGGTTCGTCAATCCAGGTGCTGACATTTACATGTCAAGTTTAAATCAATCCACTGTGTAACAATCTGGTACTTCTGCAACGTTTTGAGCTTCTATAGTAACAGCATATGTTGCCAGTGCGACAACAAGAACTGCCGATATGACATATGGCCTCCAAAATAGGTGCAGGTACACCACACGGGACAGTACTGACATACCGACACACTGACACAAACTAAGCTCTGACTACTACTCACCAAGCAGAGTAAGGCCAAAGATGTGAGGCAAGTCTCTGCTAACAAGCACTCGACGTTGTGACCCATCCAGACGACTCGTCTCAATGCAATCCAGTCTAGCATCACCCCAGTAAATCCTTCGCTCATCGTAGTCAATGGTCAAACCATTTGGCCAACCAAGCGATGTGTTTACCAGAACAACACGTGCAGAGCCGTCCAGATTCGCTCGCTCAATCTTTGCAACATCGCCCCAATCACTCCAGTATAGGCGGCTGACAGAAAAACATGAAAACAATAGTGCAATACCCGATACTTCACAATAATTAAAATAATTAAGCACACTGTTTTTTTACATTATTCTTAACTTCTGAGCAGTTTCAAGTGTCAGCTATAATTGTGACAAGATATTTGAGCTAATGCTCACGAGACACATGAAAGTCTATAGCAGTTCCTGTTTGCAAACTGTCAGTCTATCTCCAGCTCTCCAGCCATTTCATCACAGTTCATTCTTGGAGTGTGCACTGCAGCCAAAGATCGCATAAATCAATTAAAACCCCCTAATCTTAGAAGTGCAGAGTCTTTCAAAGTCAGCGATGATGATATGATTGAAAAGCTCACCACTAGTGCTTGTTGTGATAAGCATCATGCAAATGCCTATGTGCAACCATTTTCACAAAAGACTGGCCAACAACAGTAAAATAATGACTTTTACGAGGGTACTGCTCTTTGATGCCCTCATGCGCAGGTTTCCTTAAACCTAGAAAATCGAGACTTGGACTATCGAAATCTACGTTCAATGCTAAAAATTTCACACACAGCTTTTCCATGACTATCTCAATTGATTTCAGTGCAAATGAAATGTGTCTCGCAGCCCAAAATCACCAAAATATCCATAAAAACTGCTATTTTAGCATTCAAGGTCATCCAAGGTCACTGAATTCGGTGGCAATTGAAAGCCAGTGTACGACTTCCTATAAGTGATTAATAGTAACCTAGGCCCTATCTCGCACCGTTTGAGATACAGCGACTTATTGGCCAAGAAGGCTAAAAATCGTAAATTTTTTCAAACTCCCTCTCATTTAGCACCCTCTTTCGGGGTGACCGCCTTCGAATTTATGGAAAAGCTTTACGGTTCCTGAAACTAGAGTCTTCCAGGCAGCCGATGGTAAGATGTGCTAACCCTAGCTTGCACCATTTTTGACTGATCCACCCGTGTGACGAACGAACAGAGGGACGGACAGACAGAATTGCAATGGCTAAGATGCGCTGAAAGCAGTAGCTGCTTTAGCACGTAAAAACAGAATTCTTGCTGACAACTAGAAGTGAGCAAAGCTCTCAAGCTTCTCTGCTGACAATGGTGATGCTACGTGGTAAACACAACGAAGTCTCAGTTTCTGCTCTATCTCCTGATGGGAAGACCCTGAGTCAATAAAATCCAGCAAAATCCAATCATTTTCTTTCCATTTATATTTTTGACTTCTCTTGCATACAAACGCTCAGACACAAGAACATAACTACCTCAGTGGAGATAATGAATGAGAGCACTCAGCCAATGCAAAGTGCCAACCACCTAGGTCAACTCAGCCTTCCATCCCTCCGGGGTAGGTAAATCGAGTACTGGCCTGTTTGGCTGGGCTTAAATGAGACACTTTCACTTGTGTCAGGTGGTTCCATAGCTGCATTTTGGATGCTTAACACGTTCGTGTTTGTTCATAGATAAGTATATTAAAAATATGCTAATTAGATACTCTACGCCAAAGCACGAAATACAAATTTACTAGTATATTGCCTCAATATGACAAAACAAAAC
>Ga0209454_1004710_pt1 | contig 10278 bp, 7 predicted proteins | sample WorMetHERISLAND1_2_FD_187400 | JGI IMG/M metagenome (GOLD analysis project Ga0209454, IMG submission 187400) | Marine gutless worms symbiont microbial communities from Max Planck institute for Marine Microbiology, Germany - Olavius geniculatus... | ecosystem: Host-associated > Annelida >... | reverse complement strand
AACTGCTGGAGAATGAGATGGAAAGATATCGCTTCGATATACTAGGATTGGCTGAAATGCGATGGACTGCATCAGGAGAGATGCATGGCTGTAAGGTTATCTGGTCAGGGAATGAACAGAAGATTTTGGTTTTCAGTCACTGTTTCTTGTTGGACATAAAACAGATTTTTTTTTGTTTAGCCATTATGTTTGCCTTTTCCTGTACAAAATCTGTTTTATGTCCAACAAGAAACAGTGACTGAAAACCAAAATAGCTACCGTTAAAGATCCGTAGATTTTAGTCTATACTACACAGCCTACAATGGTGTGTATTACACAGTAGCATAGCAGCCGATGTACAACAGTGCTACATATGAAGATGGGATAATACAAGCCTTGACTGGAAAGTACATTGGAAACCAGCTGAACATGCCCGGAGTGTGCAGGTGTGGAACTATATCTGCAATAACAACAGCAAATCAACAACATGAAAGTACCAATAAGTATGCTAGTAAATCAATTCAAATAGCACCGAGGGGTCAAAAAATTTAATCCAAGGCTCTGCAGCAGCTTGCTATGGGGCTACAGAAAATGTGCACTGGAAATAAAAATGATGTAAGGTGTTAACAAAAAATTCTTAGGTACTCACAAGTAAACATCTAAGCTGATCATTAGAGGTGAACACCATACTGCTTAGGCATCACATCCGAAGCTCTAAAGCCAGTTAATGCACATAATAATAATACCTATTCTGCAATATTCACTGGGATGAACTTGCAAATTCAATTGCAGTTCGTCAGTTCTATTGTCCACTACCCTTACAACTAGTGCTAAAGAACTACAGATTTCAATATCAGTTCCAGTCAAGACTTGAAATGTAAGACTGTACGGTGAGCAGTCTGGTCACATATGCAGAATACTCACAAAAACTGTTAGAATTTAAGTGCTGACATCCAGCACTAGCAATACAAACCCGAAACACTAAAATGCATTACGAGAAAAAAATGGGGAAATTATGAGGAAAAGCTAACACATTTTAACCTCTAATGAACTGGCTCCTATAGTTTGGGTTCTAAACATCAGTGGAAAATTTCATCAAAATCCACTCATAACTGTAAAACAGACAGACTGATGCATGGCAAACATAGGGCTCTTTGTTTGGCAAGACTGAGTGACGTACTGAAGGAAATGTCGGCATAAAGTTGACAGTAGAAGTAACCACCAAAGCCATGCAGAATGGTGTCTGTATTAATGTCGAACTGTAGACTGTCATAGCGACTGTTGTCTTTTACACCTATACACAGACAGACATCTAGACAGACAAATACGTAGACACACAGGGAGAGAGTGACACTGAGACAGACATCTAGGCAGATGGACAGACAGACAATCGGACATATATGTAAAGCAATGTAGCTCAATATCTGTATCAATTTCAAACTGTAGACAATCATACTGACATCAAGACAATGTCAAACACACATGCAACATAGATTTATCTGTCCAAGAGATTTCACTTACATGATTCACTACAAAAACTACATGATTAAATTGTTTTGTCTTGGCCCTTTGCTTTTTGACATGACCCACTTAAGCAACTTCACTTGTGGGCCCAACTCGTTGATTTTTTTGGCCCAGCAAAACACAAGCACAAAATCCTTGAGTATTGAAAAATAGTAAATGTAGCTTTCAATGGATTCAGCACAACACACAGACTTTTCAGCCCAATCTGGCCAGCAGCCTATCTAACTGCATACATAAATTCCTAGGCACATCTGTTCACTAGCACGTAAAGTAAGTTGCTACAAACTATCAGACTAATGAACAATGACAAAAGCTGAGTATGGTATTCGTAACTGTTTTTGTTTGGATGCTGGAAGCTAAAAAGTGGCTGAGCCTCGGCAAGTGTTCTTGAATTGTGAAGTCTGACGACATACGGAGTTTCAAATGATGCCTGCAACAGTCAAATATTCATCAGCTAATGTAAACAAAAACAGCCACAACATTATCTTCTACTCAGTAACCACAAGAACAATGAAAAACACCAAATCAATTTCAAACTAGGTGGAATCACTAAAAAAACAGTACTTTGAAATAAGTATTGGTAGTAGTAGTAGTAGTAGGCAGCAGTTATAGTGAACTCCCAGGAAGTCATGTGGGATCAGCAGCGATACTGTTGCACAGAGCACTGCTGCGGTCTGACTATATTCAAAATGTCCATTGCAAGACTAAACCGAGGAACATGCAAGTCACAGTGATGTTCTGTGCGGAAACACACACTGTACATGGATTAGAGAGTGACACGTTGAATTAAATGGTCCCCATGCTCATCCCGTTCCCGTAAGAAATTCCCCATCCCCACAAAAAATTCCCCATCCCTTCCCCATTACCATAGAAATTTCCCCATCACCATCCCCATCCCCACTGCACCCTGGAATCTAAAGTTTGAAGATGAGGACTTTACCATTTACGTCATTTAATGATAATCTTCATTAATGACAATCTGCACATTGCTACAGCGGATTGAAACTGTCTTTGGTGTTTTCAAAAAATTAAAAAATACCACTGGTAGACTATAGAAGCTAATTTGTAACAAAGTTCACGTAGAAACACTACACCAGTGACAAACGACTGTATGTCCCACGTTGTTGAAACCTTTGGGAGAAGCGCCAGTCACATGTGTTGCTAGTCAGCCAGACCTGGGCCATTAATGCATATCTGTGCCATCTCCCTGTAGATCCCAGGAATGCTAGACGATGGTTGGCAGATATATCTGTGATCTCAGTTGCTACAGTCAGTGCAGTGCGCTAACGTGGCAGACACTGATCACTTGACGGGTGATAAACAAGTGCCCAGTGCCCCTGCAAAGCTATACCACGTGGCACGCAGTGGTTGTCTGTCGCACATGATCTTAGTGAGCATTCTAGTGACCAGAATGGCGCTTACTATTACAATGCATGTGGCGGGAAATGGACTAATTTTGTTTTACCGCAACTTTTTTACCACTACTGTGGTACTAGCATAATTTTTTACCATTACTGTGGAATTACCGTAGAAATTTACCCATTTACCGCTGTAATACCACGATATTACTGCTTCCCCATTACCATGTCACTCTCTAACACAGATGGATGAAACTGACCTCGACTGGTTTGTTCTGGTCACGGCACGACCTCGCCTCATTCCACAGTTTGCTTGATGACAATGGAGCAAGATACGACGTGTACTGACATGGAATACTGATACCATCATCTACGTCAACATCATCATCACCAATTATAAACTAGACTGATTACTATGAGCAGCCGTAGTGTAATATGACCCAAAAACAAAACAGAATGAGATGCCCTGTCCCCGAGAACTGACCATTAATATTTAGACCCACAAACCTAATCATTTCATCTGTGTCTGATAATCAGCGCCTAACCGGAACATTAACCCTTATCACATTTGAGGGTGAGCTCCAACATGACACTTGCAATAAGACACAGTCACTAAGTATTTTTCTCACAGTCAAATAAGCAGACTAAAATGTTCGTGATCTCTGGACATGTTTTACTGTTTGCAAACATAAACAACTTTACAGTCTCTACTTTACAAAACTGTCTGAGTGATGCAACGTTGAGGAAAATTAAGCATTTAGATTTTTAATAATTAAAATTCTGCAATCTGCATTGACAATTGGGCGACTAATCGTTAATTTCTGCAGCTCTGCGGATTACCTTTAAGAAAATTCTGAGCTCCATCCAGACACTCGGGCGACAGTTCGTTGTCACCAAACGAGCCGAGAAGTTCACTAACTATGATATCAGCAAACTCCGGAGCAGACCACAGCCTCATGTCGGATGATACGACAGTCACAAGATCACCCCAGAACTCAGACTTCATGTTCCGTAAACTACATGTGCACAATAGTAGTAGTGTTAGTAATTGTATGAGCAGCAATAGTAGTAGCAGGAAGAGAAGCAGCAGCAGTCGCCCAAAACTGTAACTTCATATTCTACAATTCACACAAACACAGCTTTGATGACATGCCATGATGACAGTTTAGTGGAGCACTCATTAATGCATTGGTCCCAATCAACAACCAACTTGCTGTACACCAGGTCCTGTTACTACGACTAACACAAAGTGGACTGTGTCGAACAACAAACAGTTCAGAAACAAATTTAGGCACTGCTGTTAGCTAAACAGTGAAATTAGAGTGTGTATGAACAAACTCCAACAGAACTAGAAAATTTATGTTAGCCCAGACCTGACATATTCTATGAGCATTCGCCAGACCATTGACATTTTAAGCCAAAAATTGGCACACCAGTTACTCCAGTCCTGGGAAACGTTTAAACCAATTTTTTTGGTTTTCCTGCACCTTTTTGTTTTCGAATAAGGAACTCAATGGGATGATGTACAGACAGACAGACGGATGGATAGACAGCCGATTAGAATGGACACACAAAAGGACAAATAAGTCACATAACCAGAAACAAAAGATGGGATTAGAGATGACAACACATAATGCAGAAGATGCATAAAATGACATACGTGACAACTGCATTGGGGTTTTTCTCAACTGCGTAGACTTTAATCTTGCGAGCCGCTTGATGTGAGGCTCGAATTGCAGCACTGACTAAAGGCCCTCGACCAGCTCCAAGCACCATTATCACCCTACAGTCCCAACCCCATCATCATCATCATCACTGAATAAAGAATTGCATAGTTTTCACTTAAATCTATCACCAAAAAAACACTGTCATCAAACGTTAGTACATGTTAGCAGAAAATGCTTTACCAACATTTACTTCTGCATTCTCTCCATGTTCAATCGGCTGCATCATACATTTCTTCCAGTCCTCATCACCTGCTGTCAACCTGTTCACAATGTCTTCCATTCACAAAACCAGAAGTTCATCTCTTCTCCAAGTATTTTCTTCCTTAGTTTCTCTCTGTTTCTCATACATGAGTAACTCACAGACGAACAATCAGCTTTTGTCTTAGAAGCAAAATGCAAGCCATCTCAACTGGCTTTTAGACATGATATAAATGTTTACCCACTTACCAGTATTTAACTGATTTAATCGATCACTTTTGAGTTTAACTGTGATTACTGAGTACTGATGAGATGACATACGTAACACATGTTGCAGCGTCTGACTCGGGAACACGATCTCGCAGTGAATAGAAGATCGCCTTCTGATACTCCGAGTACTTTACGGGATCTTTCTCGAACACTTCGTACGTGTGAGACTCCAGATTGTCCATCAGCGGCTGTCATTCACAGCAGCACAACCACTGCACTGTATCACCGTACCTCAACTAGTGACCCATCTCAACCTTTGACCTTCTGACCCCAAACAGCCAGCTTACTTTGTTGTTTTATTCACTGCTGGATTATACCAGTGCACCAGCAAAGTTGCCAGCTTGCATTTCAAAAAATACCAAATAAGTTGTATTTATTACATGTTTTCTGCCAAAAAAAGGATAGAAAGCTGGTGTGCTGATTCAATCCAATGGTGAATAACAAGTTGACGCATGGTTTCCCGTGTACACGATGAAGACTATCCTGTTCTTTCCAGTTTAATCATGCAAACATCATGCGACAAGCAAAAAGAAGTAAGTGGCATCAAACTAACAAAGTAGCATTGGAAACAACCATAAACAAAATAAATAAGTAGACAGTTTACTCACCATTCGCCTAATGTAACGAGTTGAAGCGCGTTTCATTAAATATTCATTGTGCATATTTCAGTGGGTATGATCCACAGACCTATAGCTGCATTTTTGATGCCTAACACGTTAGCATTAGTTCATAGATAAGTATATTATAAATACGCTAATTGTGTGCCAAAGATGGAGCACGAAACACAAATTTACTAGTATATTGCCTCAATACAACAAAACAATACTCTTTCAAATTTTTCATCTGCAATGCAGTCGGCAGGTATGCCTAACATGTTTGTGTTAGGTAGGCCATCAAAAGCGCAACTTACATGATCTCGGCAATGATGTTATGAATGTCATTATCGTCTGCTAGCCAGATTGTTTTTGCTATTTTATTTTTTAAAATTGCATATCATAAACTATTGGATCATGTAGCTGTAACAGCAGGACTTTTTGTTGTGCAAACGAAATTAAGGATGCTTATAAGTCGAGATATATTAAATATTCGTCATGCATATGCGAAGTGGGCGTGGCATTTTTGGGCTTCAAAGTTTTTGCTAAATCCACAATCTATGGTTTATCTTTTCCAATCCATGGAATCAACATTGGACAACTGGACACACAGCAGATCACTGTTCAAAGAAAATATAGTAAATGAACTGTTGAATGATGAAACACGAATAGCAATAACAACAATTCATGATGTTTAACCTGTAACGGACACTGCAGATAGTCTTCATAACCTTTAGCAAACTGAGACACATTGTCAGGTGGCTCCTGTGTCTATCAGACACATACATAAATTGAGAATTATTACGCATGAAAGCAGCTACTGCTTTCAGCACATATCAGCCATCGCAATTCTGTCTGTCTGTCCGTCACAGAGGTGGATCAGTCAAAAACGGTGCAAGCTAGAATCACTAAATCTTCATAGTCGGCTGACTGGAAGACTCTGGTTTCAGGATCCATAAAGCTTTGTCACAAACTCGAAAGGGGTCACAACAGCGAAAGTGGTAAATGAGAGGGGTGTGTGAAAAATTTGTGATCTTCAGTCAATATGTCGCTGTATCTCAGAAACAGTGCGAGATAAAGCCTAGGTTACTATTAATCACTAATAAGAAGTCATACACTGGGTCTCTATTGCACCAAATTCAATGACCTTGAATGCCAAAATAAAGATTTTTATGGATTTTTGGCTATTTTAGGCTGCGAGACAATTTCAAGATCGAATTGCACCAAAATCAATCGAGATAGACGTGGAAAAGTTGCGTACGAAATTTTCAGCACTGAATGTAGACTTCGATGGTCGAAGTCTCGATTTTCTAGATTCAAGAAAAAGGTGCATGAGAGCATCAAAGAGTGGTACCCCCGTAAAAGTCGTTATTTTACTGCTGCTGGCCAGTCTTTGGTGAAAACTGTTGTAGATAGGCATGGGCATGCTGCCTGTGCACTAGTGACAAGATTTTCAGCCGTATCAACATTGATGACTTTGACTTTGAAAGACCCTGAACTACCAAAAAAAGAGTTTTTATTGATTCTTGCAATCTTCAACTGCAGTGCACACTCCAAGAATGAACTGTAGCGAAACAGCTGGAGATAGACTGACAGTTTGCAAACAGGAACTGCTATAGGCTTTTGTGCGTCTCGTGAGCATTAGCTCAAATTTCTTGTAGCATATACACTGGTACACAATAACGTGCTAGATATCCAGATTACCCTCGTATCAAATGCACCATAATTTTCTTTATAGAACAACCCATCTCAACTGAAAAAATCCACTTCATTTCTGTTGAATTTTTATTCGGTATACTTGCTTAATTTTTACATTTTACACAACACTTGCACATAAGTGACCAAAAAGTCTTCTGGTTGTGTAACAATAATAGAAATTACAATCAAACAGAGCAATTACCATGACAAAAATACAGCAATATAGCTATTAACATTTACCACAAATATATTTCAATAAAATACATTTACAAACTGATGACTGAAAATTGGTCATAAGCAAAACATACATAATACAGTATGACATTGTAGAAAAATCTGCAGAGTATAGCTAGAGAAATTGCTAACATAAAATACAGCATAAAGCTCCGATCGAGCCCATTAACAAATGTTTGTTATCTATCCTACAGGCTGTATGATAAGTACCTTGAAGAGATGATCCAAGTACAGTTGGTAGGAACGAACTCCTTTGTCAACATGACGCAGCTTGCCACTCACAATCATCTGTACATTTAGCTGACATAAACAAACAACATCAGTCATAAAAACTACTAACGTTAGCACAAAACAATTAGTTTACTAAACCACGAACTCACGGTGTTGTTTACGTGTCACCAACACTGTTCTTCACAACATCTTTTACATGACCACTGGTTAGTTCTATAGATTTTAATGGCAATCCAAAAGGTTCGACCCTCACAATGATTTCTGGTTTACTTATTTATCGATTCAGGATGAAGTTGCAGTTACAGCCATGACAGCAATGCAAAGCCATGATTAATCATTACAGAAAGATCGTAATATACGACGTAATGTTATTCATAAATAGCCTGTAACAATGTCGTCTAGATAGAACTGCTTTAATCTGGATCACGGTATTCATTAAACACTAGAACAAAAAACACTTGATGCATAGCATAAACTGACTGTTCCTTAAGACACACATCAGTCCTTAAAAGAAATTTAAAAATTACAAAAATCTGTTAAAAACTATCTAAGCAATCAGAAAGACAGACAAACGGAAATAAAAAGTGTGAACTAGTACTAGATAAAGGAACATTACTAGAGGTAATAGAATAAATAAAATGCACAATGCATATTGGCATTTGCAAAGCACCATATGGCTATAGCTTCAGCAATAACAAAGGTCAGATTACAAAAGACACAGACAACCAAACCCTTTTGCCCATCCGAGGTATTAATTTCAAAGCATATAATTATGCCCTAATAATGAAAGCAAAATACGTTATTCATGCTACCAATGGACTGAACCCAAGCCTGACTGATAAGCATTCAGCTCAGTGCTCACCATGGACAACTGGAAATGGACATTTTACTGCTAAGCAAGCTGCTGGGACAAAACAAAATGTCAATATGTGCACCTTTATTTTATCAGCTAACTTCTTTGCACTAGACATTTTCTGAAAGCCATCCAACTGACATACCTTGAGAAAGATGCGGACAACGTTCTGGTGAGCTCTTGAGAGAACGGGGAACCCTTTCTTGTTAGTGACAAAGATGCTTGTTGGAATGACGAGAGCCTTGACAGGCTCGCCAGTCCATCGGTCGATCTCAGCATCTGATGGAAGGTCCGCAGTCAGCTGCAGGACGACACCAATCTTTTTGTTGCTATCACACAGAGTCCGCAGTCGGTTCCACCTGAAACAAAACATAAACACGTGCCTCTCATCACAACATGTCATCATCATCATCATCATCATCATCATCATCACGTAGCCAGCCTGGGCTGCAGCATCTTTCCGTGTCTGCAATTAATTATTTTTATCAGTTGTTAATCAAAGTTTCAATGCATATCTAGCCTGTATTGCAGGTAAGTGTCATCAAACAATAGAAGGCTGTCTTGCTGCTAAACATCAGCCTATGAAAATAGTGTCTGTGATGCAACTCAAGTCTGATTTCAATAGTTTTGACCTGGCAAAGTTTTGCTGGTAAAAGTGATGCAAGCTGCAGCAAAGTAATTTTTGACACTGCATCAGAACTCACTACAGCTACTATCACTACTATGATTAGTAGACATCAGCTACTATTACTATGACTACTACTACTACCACTACCACAACAACTACTAACCAGTGCCAAGTGTCACGTGATTCAATTGGATGTGCTGTAGTGGACTCTGTTGAGTCATTCAAGTCGCTGACTGAGCTGACATCACACTGATCCTGTGCCGACTTCAGAGCAACTTTAACCCACACCTTAAGCACCATCAAACCATGTAATACACAGTCAGACACTGTACAGAAAATTTGGTTTATCTAAGCATCCTAATTTTGAACTTAGAAGCTTGTACAAGATGGACAGACACATGGGCAAGATCCTTAGACAAATAACAGGGAGCCTATTAAGATGACCGTAATTATAACAGTCTATACATGTTGTTTCATTAAAAAACAACCCCTTTTTCTTTCTTTCATAATTTACTCAAATGACAACCAATTTATATGATATTTTTACCAGTTGTAGCTGAAAAATACTAATTCAAAATATTTCAACAAAATTTAACAGTTGATTAAATATTCTTTGCTAGTCGGGACGTAACGCTGACATCATAATGTATCACAGGTACAAGCTTGCTAGTCTCAACTGGTGCTGTCAGTTGCTACCCTGCTCCAATGGTGAAAAACCTGGTTCATTGGTGACAAGTTCTTGAAATTTTACAGTTGCAGCCACAAAAAACGAGCAAAGCAATCGTATTTACGTGTCTGTGGGGATAGTTGGACTTTCACATGTTCGAACAAGACAGTGCACTAGCACACAGAGCTTGCGAGAAGGTTGAGTTTTTGAATCGCTAGATGCCTGATTTCATGTCACTATGTCACTCAGTGCTGACCCAATACAAATTTTTCATCAGCGAACAAGATTAAGTTCACCATCAAGCAGGGTAGCAACTGA
>Ga0209454_1004709_pt1 | contig 10279 bp, 8 predicted proteins | sample WorMetHERISLAND1_2_FD_187400 | JGI IMG/M metagenome (GOLD analysis project Ga0209454, IMG submission 187400) | Marine gutless worms symbiont microbial communities from Max Planck institute for Marine Microbiology, Germany - Olavius geniculatus... | ecosystem: Host-associated > Annelida >... | reverse complement strand
CCTAAAAGGTTCTTAATTCATTAACACTTTCAGTGCATGTAACTCTACAGTGACTTTTTTTATTGATATTATGGTTCAAACAACGCATTTTCAATGCCTGAATTTTAACTAAAATTAACGATTAATTAATCGTTAAATTTCAAAAAGTTAACTATTAAAATTTTTTTAATCGTTACCAGCCCTAATTGTGACCAATCTAATGTACTCCTCGCGCGCATCATTTTCTTTTGTATTTTTTCAAGAGCTTTTTCGTTTCTTTCGGCTTGTATTAGAGACACGGTGTCTAATTGAAACCCGTTTAATATTATACTAATAGTGACTGGCGTCGAAGTCATTATTGGAAATTGTCTCCTTGCCTAATTTTAGGAACAGAGAGGAAAAAATTTCCAATAATGGTCGATGACGCTAGTTGCCATTTGTCTTGTTATACCTCGACGCATGCGTCTATCTGGCACCGTTACGGAGATATGGCGCCTCAAAGATAATGAGGTCACGACCTTGACCTTTTGGGATCACGTGACGTCATGGGTCACGTGACCATTCGACGCGCGGTGGACGACTTCCCATGGGTGGTCCATAGGATCTAGCACCGTTATGGAGATATAGCCGCTTGAAGTTCTTCCAGGAAGGCTCTTCCAGGAACAGATGTCGGTCGTCGGTCGGTCGGTCGGTCTTCAATATTACACTGATCTCATATACTCCTCTTCGCTACGTTAAGAAGGTAGCGCGCCAGGAGTAAAACATTCCGCAAAATGTGTCGGTGGTGGACTTTTAAAGATGATTGATTTTTGACGATCTGGCGAAAGTGGACAAAAGTTTGAAGGCGTACTCAGAATGTGACAGACAGAAGGACGGACAGACAGTCGACTAACCGTGGCTGTAGCCGGGCATGTAAGCGTCGCGACAACCACAACGCTCAATGACATCCCGCGTTTCACACTCACGCAGACAGCGCGAATGCACGTATTCCAAGTAGAACTTCAGATCCATGTTTTTGCAGTCGCCCCACGGCGGCTCCAAGTTCTCCGCCTGAACAACCATGAATGCTGATGTCGTCAAACACAACAATACTGCGACAGTTTTTGGGCAGTGAGTTTTAGACAGTCGAGCCCATAACAGAAAAACCCCGACGGCCGTAAGTGCTGAGACGGTGACATGGCACGGAAAGTTGATGACTGCTGGTCGAACGCAGACGCTGTCGGAAAAAAAAAATCAGGTACGGAGGAGCTTGCTCGCAGTGGCGGTTTTAAGCCGGAGCCGGGGATGGGAAAACGGGGAGGGCACAGCCCTTCCCCCAGTTTTGCGGCTACCCATGATATTTTGCAATAATAACGCTAATATCTGATTTCTTTGTGTTTCTAATTTTAAGAAAAGTGGGCATATTTGCGGCTCCCATTGAACGTCTAAAAACCAAAAGTGCCTCAGCTTCAGGGGGCTTCGCCCCACTGATCCCTGACCAGAGGCTCTGCCCCTGAACCTCGCTGGGGGCTTCGCTTTCAGATCTCGTTATAGGCTCGTGCTACGGCGCTCGCCATGGGGCCGTGCCTCCAGATATTGCACTCTAGAACCGCCACTTCTTGCTCGTTCAGCTGTCGTCGGTACATCAGCGTACGCAGTTTGTACTTAAAAGGGTGTTTACACGATCGAGCAAACATCGAGCAGCTAGCTCGACGTTCTATGGTATTTAGCACGCTAATTAGGAGGGCGGGTGGGTTGTAATTGAAAAGCCTATATAACACGTGATCAGCTGTGGGCTAAGAGCCTAAGCCTAGGCCTACATTTGAGCCAAAGGCGGGGTTCCAATAGGCCTGCTTGAGCCAGCTCGATGTTTGCTCGATGTTTACTCGACGTTTGTTCGATGTTTGCTTGATCGTGTAAACACCCTATAACTCTGTGACGTCACTTTATAATTTTTAGCTGCATTTCTAGGCAAAAGTGTATGCAAAAAAGGGTCTAAGGGTTATTTAAAGTTTCAGCAAACAACTGCGTACTGCGGGTAGTACGGAAAGCGTCAAAATTGCACTGAAACGAATCTTGCACATGGAAAAATCTTCGTCATTTGTGTCGTCGACATTAATTAATCAACTTTTTTACAACCTCGTTTCAAGCAATTTTAGCCCCACCTCAGATTCGGTGGGTTTTGCGTCGACATTGTGCATTTCGTAAATGTACTTATCTACTTAATTACTGACTAGATCCACGTTTTACAAATACATGAGTTAGTATTTACGTTTGAATTGAACCTCAAACGAGCTAGCCTACCTCATTCAGTCGAACGGCAATAAGCGCGTGTACTCCTGGTGCAATGGCAAAGCCAAGATCACGCACCTGAGGCAGCTCTTGCTTCGGGTGTAGGAACACCTGCAGTACATCACGTAACAATGTAACGCCCGTAATACATCGTAAGTTTACGTGCTACCTGTAATCAAACATAATAACATGTGTTAGTTAATTTTTATTTGTATAAAGATCGCTTTGAAAGTCCGCAACCAATCGAAACCACGCACACAATGTAAGTCTTACAGCTGAAAATTGTAGACTGTACGGCTGGTTTTGAAATAGTCAAATTCCTTAAATGTTCCGTCATCTAAACTTAATCAAATTAATATTCAATTGGCACTAAAATGTTCCGATGAAACGGCGAATAACAATAATACAAACTAGACAGTGAAACAGATGTTTTAGCACATTTCGCACATTTGTGGGATAATTATTTGCACAAATAATATCATAATACCTATTTATTTAGCGAACACTTAACAACAAACTCAGAAGTTGTTTGACCTTAATTCCGGCGTCGCTTTGCGGTCCCAGCATGTATTCATACTGCTCGATGTTGAGCGTTAGACTCAGACCGAAACGGGAACCTGAAAGATATTAACAGCAAAAGACCGCTCACAGCGTGATCGACTACGATGTCATGAATCTCTAACAAATGCTTCAAAGAGTCACTGACTTTAATAATAGAGCCTATGCGTACTAAATTAAAAAGAAAATTAATCACACTTAATTAGCTAAGTTTAGTTAGTTTGCATTCTTGCAGCCTACGCTTTGTTTTTATCTGTTTTCAGCCAACGTTCATGGTAAAATAAAGATTATTTTTGACAGCGGGACAAAATCGGTTAATTCACTGCGTAAAAATGGGTTTGATTATCCACATTCTAAAAGCAAAAAGCTCATCGAAAAAAAATTTATTGGTCATTCCAACCACGAAAAAAATGAAAAACACAGGTTTACGAACATGCTAGAATTGAAAAATAAAATACGAACTAATAACTTCAAGCCATTCCTAATGCCGCTACATAGTAAAAAACGACAGACCTGTCTTAGAGGACTCCAGCTGTTGTTCAGAGTTGAACGTGTAGCACAGACCGTAGTCTGTAACGTCTTTGCTGAAATTCACGTGCGAACATCTCACACCTTCGTACTTACAACTGCAGACATACAGCGACACCTTGCGAAAAATACACGCCACAGTAGGAGGAGGCAGAAAACTTGAAAGTTGCAATTTTCCGACAGAAGTACACAGCAAATTTTCAACGAAATTCGGATCAGATCAGATAACAGCAAATTTCCAAGAGAAAAGATTATGAGTGCTCGAAATTTCAATTTTGTCCCTAAATTTTTAGGTGAAGTTTTAAATTACAAATTTGGCATTTTTAGACAAATCTTTTGGTAACAATAAGATGTGTCGACAATTTGCCCACAACTTAAAATTTAAATGCCGGAAGTGCATCATAGTGCATAGCAGGTAATGTAATTCCATAGTGCTGATTTATTTTTGTATACGATTTTTTCAACATAGTAGTTTAAGTCAAAAGTCGGCGCATAATGATAATGATTTAACGACGAACTCACTCATAGACGAAATCTTCACCCTGGTGTCCAGCAGTCCGATATATTTCGGTGAGATTGTTAAGTTCTTTGACAGCTGTTTTTGCAAAACAAACACAGTTATCTTCACCGAAAGCTTTAATCTATAGAAGTAACTCGTTTCCCAGTGCCGGGTAGCGTATTCGCACATCTAACTGACTTCGGCACCTATGTCATTTTAGCCACTTAGCAGCACATTCTATTTGCTCAATAAAGCATAAACAACAGTGAAAATGCGGTTTTTAATTTTACATGAGCGTAAAGTGCCAGGCTTATCACTCATCAAATTTCTAACACGTGGCACAACAATTCACACCAGAAGATGACAGTGGCAAAAATACATCAAGACTCAATATTGTATTTACTCTACTTAACAGACGAAATAAAGTTTAGTCTGAGACTTTGAGTAAAGCTAAGATATGAGCAAAGATATGGCAAACCTTGGTCTAGGTCGTCGCCTGGGAGGCTAATGCCGCCGTTGTCAACGGTTAGCCGGTCGTATGTCTGCGGCGAGTCAGACCGCGTCTCATTGCCCACTGCAGTTTCACCAATCAACGTTAACTACGTTTACATGTAGTGCTGTGTTGAGATATTACAACATTATTCGCTAATAATGGCAATAATTGCAGTCACAACGCAAAATTAACGACAAAGTTTTAAAAACTACAACAAAAAGCTGTGAGATAAAAATGATCGTGGTGTAATTTGCCAGTTTAAACTTTGCGAAAAAAAGTATTGTGCCATTATGACATGATATGCAGAGCGACTCGCCTATTAATAGGCCTACCTTTATGCGTCAATCTCCTGACCTATAGGTCTATGATTTCTGAAAGAAAGAATTTTTTCATCGGAACACTTTTGCCAAAGTTTTCCTAAACTATACAGAGCGGCGAGCGCGTATTCGCAACGTCAACATTTTAACATCACGTAGTACAAGTGCATGCAGTGACAAATTATTCTTAATCTGTGGCCAGTTACAGTAAACGATGATGACGATGGCGACTATGACGCAGCAAATTGCGGTAGATATTATACCGGAGCAGTTTTCGTCCTCTCCGATGTCGCAGTTGGGCATTCCGTCACAACTGCTGGTCGCCGGGATGCAGGCAAACATTGTGACACAACGGTACTCGTCTGAGCTACAGTCTATACGCACACGCGTCACCGACAGCTATCTAACTACGAGTACTAACGATCGAATTATACAAACAAGTTTTAACGAAGACAAAAGTAATTTCGTGAAAGGCTAAATCGCTGATGGGTGCTGCTCACTGGTAAGTCGTAAGTAGGCAAGTGCGTTCTGGTTGGGGGTTAAAGGTTCAACCCGCAAATTTTCCGGCCGGTGCATCTAACGGTTTTCGCGCGGCGCACAAATGTGGCAGACGACAGTTGGCAGAGGCATTAGGCCTAGTGTTGCATCGAATGTTAAGTTAACAGTAAACAGTTTCCCGGTCAAATTTTGTTTGACAATTTTCTGACATTTCTTTGACCTTCGGTGACCTTTGACCTCGACCCAACATTTCTAAGTTTTTCTGGTGTCCAGACAGATGATCATCGTACTACCATGCCCGCATAGTAGCACAAAACACAGATAAACTTAACTTATAATCGAACTGACAGTTAACAAATACAGCTTACACAAATTGGTACATTTTTGCACAACATATTTTAAACGCATGATATTTTCCTATGAAGTTATGTGAATTTTACCCATAAAAACGTTTGGCAGCTCGAAACTAAAACGTTTCTGACACTCTGTAATTCGGTCTATTGTTACAATGACAGCTTTAAACAACTTCATAAAAACAATGTTCGATTACGAAATCAAAGAAATTAGAAATCAAACTTATTTATGGGGCACGCTTCTAACCCATAAATTAGCGGAATAACCTTTAATATGCTGCAATGTAGTGTCGTAGACTAGCACATCTACCCATTTTAGGGCGAGTGAAAATGCAGTACCTGACATATGCAAGATTATGAAAATGATGGGCCAAATCAGTCCTGCAGATTCCAGCCCTGCGATTTGATCAGTCATTTTCGTGGTCCTACATTTCTCAGCCATTATTTTTTTTGTAGTCCATCATTTTCATGTCCTGCAAATTCAGCGCCCCAATGCTTAAAGTTCTGCTGGTTGCAAATACGAGTTTAGTGGGTGTTTACACGACCCAGCAAACGTCCAGCAAACGTGCAGCAATTCACATGTATTTTGAATACATTTGCTGTAAGTTTGCTGGACGTTTGCTGGATCGTGTAAACGCCCTATAACAGTGAGATGGTGAGTGTAACGAGTGTAACCGACTGCGATCGAGTGGACATTCTCCGTCGACGACAAGCACGTCATCGATAGCTGCTCTGACAGCGTCACCAGTCAGCTGAAACACGAGACGATTGAGTCGGCTGTCAGTCAAAGTCGTCTGACCAAAGTGCCACTCGTCGTCGCCTATACCTCGCACTCTTCAGCGACAAACACACGCAGTGCGATAGAAAATATACCGAAGTTAATTCAGACCAAATTCGGTTAGTACTTGCAGTGGTGTTGCGGCACAGGGAACGAAGCAGGATGCCTACATTTCAGTCTGACTAAAATGTTCTTCTTACCACAAAAATTTTTATCCGAAAATATATAAATTGGAGCTGAAAATGCCCAATTTTGGGAGAAATTTAGCGGCAAAATTAAAATTATGAGTGCCCACAATGTCTGGTGACGGAATTTGCAGTCGTCTGTAGGAAATTGCAACTTTCTTTCATTTTAATTAACACGACGCAGAGTAATTGGATGGGTGACTGTTAGCAAACAAGTAGAACATCTCGGTACGTAGGCCTAACCAGCCACCCAGGTCAACTCAGCCTGGCCATCCCTCAGTGGGTAAACGCTAAAAATGCATGCTGGCGACAGCTGGGACGTAAAGAGGCACAACGCGCGATGCACAAGTGCCGTAGGCTATACGTGGACTATTAGACTTGCAGTGCAAACTGGTGTCTAACTGAGAGCTAAGAAAACGGAGATCAGCGCCGCTTTATGGGCTTATGAGTACGCTACTATTTATTACGTCGGGATATGGATTTTGCGATACAGACAAATTAAAGTATTGAATCTCTAAGTTACAAATTACAGCAACATTTCCTATAGAGTTTTCTACAAAAGTGGACGGAAAACTTGATAACACTGGAAACTAGGCTGAAATCCCTATGGCAAAATAATCAAGCAAATGCCAAAATACTGCATAGAACACAGAATTTGAACAGTGCTAGCGAAAGCTACGTTACGTATACCTCCAGACGGCCTGCGTTGTGGCTTGATCGCTTTGCAGCGACACAGTCAGAGCGGTCCAGGCGTCTTTCTTGAGCGACTGCATGCGATAGTAAAACTGAATACAGGAGATGTTCTCATAGCGATAGTACGGTGATGCCAGAGTGGCGACGGACTTACCGTCCAAGTGAGTGCTTGTACGCATGTAGTACGAGCCTATGCCACATCAGACTCGTACAATCAGCAGAAAAACTTCATAAAGAAAACATTTCAATTCAAGGAAAAAGTTGTGTAAAGAACAGTGAAGCTGCTAGCACAATTAACACGTAATTTATCACTAAAAATATGAATTGAAGTTTCGTCGATAAAAAGCCGCGTGTTGCGTAAACCACGCATTACGTGCATTTTTTGATCGTTACCAACTTCATGCGGAACAATTGTCTAAAGCATCGAAGACCTTGAAAGCAAACACTGTCTGCATGCAGTTTGCTTGAAGTTCACTTTTCACTGTAACCCACAAACAATCGTTAACCAATCATTGTTAAAATTAATGTTACTATTATTGGCCGACCGTTAGGTGAAGCCTTAGGTACGATGTGTTGTCTGTCTGTCATCATCTGTAACGCACGTAGGCCTATTGTGGCTAAACCGTATGTCGTAGGCGTATAGGCGATGGTAGCCTACCGTTGGATAGAACGACGACAAGTTCTTAAGCTGCCAATAGTAACCATGTCTCTATCTGCAGCGATTTGGCCGCAATTTTGAATGCAAAGTTTTCACCTTCAGCTATCACCGACATGCGCCGAATTGCCGTATCGTATTCTATGATTGGTTATTGTAGCGTTTAATATAGCAGCGTCACCATAGCTTGTATGGGACTGTAGTCACTCTGGGAAACCGCTTTCTTTCCGCGACCGGAAGTCGGACGCTGGCATTCGGATGTAGGTTGCACGGCCGGTCCACTGAGTTAGCGACAGCTGGGCTTTTTGTTATAGGTTAATAGATGTGTAAAAAGCGGGCCGAGCGATAGGCCTACCTGGTGAAGTCTGTAGATGCGCCTTGCTGCGTAGCCATTTGACCGGTCCTTGAGACTGGTCGCTGTACCCGCAGTAATCATCGGCATCGAACGTGCAGTCAAATCGCCCCAAAGTCGCTGAAACCAGACACAGAACGCACTGAAGCGTTTTTTCCCTATTTTACCAGAATGTTTCTTGTAATTATCATTATACATGGATATTTCATTCATATTTCACAAAGTAGTGTAGAGACGTATTTACGATGTGGTGGGATATATAATAATCACATTTTTGTCCAGAGAGTGTGTCAGTGAAAGAATTTTAAAAATCGCTGATTAATTGGAGATGATATGGACAAAAGTAAAGTGCCACGTTTCTTATGGCCCACACTGTATGTGTCATGAAGCCATGGCTGTTTACTCCGGAAAAGTGACAAGCTGAATTGACCTAAGTGGTTAGATATGTATTGAAAATGCAATATGATTTTATTTTATATGTTCACAAACAACCACACGGCCATCCAAGTAGTAACCGGGCCCGGCGTAGCGCAACTTCGATGATTTGACACAACGTGTTACCGCTACGCCACGCCATTAACTAACTAGTGACATGCGTGCCAGGATGAAATGAGGCAATAAAGACGGACACTGACTGAAATTGCAAGGTGTGTCGTCGACTTGAATGTTGTCAAGTGCAAGATTATCCACAGACCACTGAGCACTGCACGTAGCCTCGAATACAAGCGAGTACTGGCCGCCAGGTAGCGCTGCACTCGCTCTGTGCCACACCGCTTCCTTTACACACACCCGTATTATTTACTTTTTTATTTAATAACTTAATAAACCTTTAGAAAAACAAACAAACAAACAAACAAATGGCACAAAGAGGAAGTGAAACAAAATTTACGCAGTACCTTACACAGTCTGCTTCACTCGCATGAATAAATAAAGCCAGGGATCCACCAGATTAATGGGACGCATAGATTCTAGCAGAAATTAGCCTAATAATATTTCGTTTCTAGTCTAAAAGCGACCAACGTCAATAGTACTAACCAAATCAATAATGTACTCGGAATGTATATTTTAGTGTTCAATCAGTGAGTGACATTAATGTGTTGAAATATTTGATGTAGCATGAAAAGTCTTCTTCTTGGTCTTGTGTTTACATCAATGGTTCGGAAACTGACAAGACACGCACTTGGCCGTCGTGTTGGATGTCAACAATGCGCGTCCGGTGTGACGTAGTCGATGACGTCATCAGTAAGTAAACGGCGAGGTCCATGAAACGGGACTGATGCTGGAACGTGAGGCAAGCGCCATCAGGGTGGTCAAAGCGTTGTTGGGGTGTAATCAGTCGCGTCCATTCTTTACTTGCCGGTGGAGTCGTTTCCTCGTTCACCAGCGCCAAATACCCGTCTAATTAAAGAAAAAAACAAAACATTTCTATGGGCTGGTTCGGAAAGTAAGCCGAGATCTTAGGTTATTTTTTAACCGTCTTATACAAATAATGTACAGCCTGTGATTCAGAATTATTTCAAACTTCTCTATAACGACGATGATAATAATGATATACACACTGTGTACATCCTTGTTGTAACTTGTAATTAACGCCATTATCATGCAATTGTTTTCAGGCTATTATATTATTCTGCACGGAAATGTATAAAAAAAAATCTATAATTTTTGCGTACCAGCGGCAGTAGTGGCACACTTTTCCGGTTCGCTTTATTTTGTAAACGTGCTAATAAACTAACAGAGGCAGACTAACACTAACTTTATAGCATATTTTTACTGCGTTTGGTGAATTAGCAGGTTTGCAAACTAATAGCAAAGATCAGTGCTAAGCATAGATTAAAAACGGCCTACAAATTTAAAAAACAGTTAAATTAACACAGCAACACCGTATTTTATTAGTAGACGTACGTGGACAACGGGGTAGGGAAACACAGAGAAAAAGGTGGACCGACGTCGTGAAGTACAACATGGAGGATTTGCGGGTCGACCTGATGGACGTGGAGAATAGAGCCGAGTGGAGACGGAGTTCAACCCGTGTGGCTGACCCCTCATTCGAGGGATCTGAACCTGAAGGAGAGAGAAAGAGACTCTCTCCTTCAGGTTCAGATCCCTCGAATGAGGGG
>Ga0209454_1004706_pt1 | contig 10279 bp, 6 predicted proteins | sample WorMetHERISLAND1_2_FD_187400 | JGI IMG/M metagenome (GOLD analysis project Ga0209454, IMG submission 187400) | Marine gutless worms symbiont microbial communities from Max Planck institute for Marine Microbiology, Germany - Olavius geniculatus... | ecosystem: Host-associated > Annelida >... | reverse complement strand
CTGGGAAAAGCAAAACGGGCAAAACATGCATCAAAATAAACCCAAAAAAGTCAATAAATTTAATATCTCCGGATCTGTGGGCCCCAGCTGTTGGTCAAATACATTTTTTAACTGTCGTGCAGCAATGTAGTGTTAGAATGTTGATAAATTAGAGAAGCGGCTACTACAGTCTGGATTGGTCTGGTGCAGAACATCTAATTGACACTGCTGTCAACGAACGGAGAAAACGTGTTGTTGCCCGTATTCACTAACGGGTCGACATTTCAAACACTTTTATTGCGGACTGTTGCAGAAATAGACAAAATCAACGAACTGTTAGCCAAAGTGACAGAAATGTGAACAAAAAATATCTTGTGAGCTATTTTGATTAAATAATATTACTGCTTTCTACAAAAATGCCATATTTTGTTAATTCTTTTTTTTCAGGTAGTGCAAAAGGTGGGAAATTAAATAGTTGTTTCATGGCCAGTTGTGTCCAGAATATTTGTCTCGAAAATTATTAAAATAAAATCATCTGTTTTCAAGTTACAATCGAAAACGTCGAGAACGTTTTTTATTGGGACACAGCATAGGTTTTACTTTAGTTAGCTATTTAATATCTATTCTATATGCACATTTTCATGAATTCATTGACAGTGCATTGCAGTATTTTTGAAGTGCATCTTACGTGCAAAATAGTGTTTTTGTTGGAGTTTATCGACTCGTCTGTTGTGAGTCCAAAAGCCGAGTTTTGTTACCATGCAAGACTAACGCAAAGACCATCTTCTGTACCTTCGATAAAATTTTGCATCGCAATGTAGGCTAAATGGGAATTCCATTGTCCCTTTTATGCCAAAGTTATATGTCGTAGGCCTATAGTTAAATTCCGGTCGTGGATGCGTGCGTCTGTCGTCAGTTGTGTAAAAGTGACGAAGTGTGGGAACACCTTTACTGTGTTCACAACGATCGGCGCGCTATCACTGACGACTTGCGCGCACATGCGAAGCGTGTCGGCTGGCGCTCCGTGTTCTTCACTAACAAACTACAACTTCAGGTCCGAATTACACTTCAGTCAAGTAGGCCTATGCTTACCAAACGCTTAACGATTAATTTTTGTAGTCGAACAACCAATCAGTCGATCGATCGACCCTTTTTGAGACCGCGATCACTAACCGTAGCGTAAGCCGACCATTACCGTTATAAATCATCCATTTATCACAAATATAGCGTAACAAGCGTACAGGTCCCTACGCTCCTTGTCCGCTTGATCTTTGCCATAGTATCGGCCTGCATTTTCGGCCCTTTGGGCTTCAACTCGGCCTGCGGCCTTGATCTCGGCTTGCAGCCTCAGTTTTCGACTCTTCGACTTCAACTCGATCTAGTTTCCTCAGCAGCATTATGGGCGCTTCAGCAGGGTTTTCAGTAGCGGGCGTCTGAGCGTAAATACGCCCAAAAATTTTAGCCCGTACGCCCAAATTTTAAGACCTGGACGTCACGACGTCCAAATCAAACTGCCTTTTTCATGTTTATTTTTAATAATAAACTGCGAACTGACGTCAGAATCTGTATTCGAATGTTTCTTTAGTCCATTAACATCCGCTGACTGTCGTGTGTCGTGTTTCTGCATACTTCGTTTCATGAAGACGTATTGTTTTGCATTATGTTAATTTTTTGCTAAAGTTTTCTCGTAGGCCTACTGCATTACTTCCAAATTTTGTACACTGACGTCCATTTTTTAGCTTGGAAGTCATGACGTCTTAAAAATTTAGGTCTATCGATAACCCTACGCTCCAGTATGCGCTGCAGCGCTGATGATGCGTCACCACAGTTACGACGTCTATATGACGTCACAGCCAATCGCTGCGCACATGCAGCTGTGCTGCGGCTTAAGAGGTGTGGCTGCAAAATTTTAGAAAAAGTGAAATTTTCTCAAACGGAGGACTTCTGAGCGACATCTGATCTAGCCCATGTCGTGGCCATGTAGGACATGGATCTGCGTGCAAAATTTCGCCGCCGCACGTCGTGCCGTTTAGAAGTTATTGGCGGTCGCAACTCTCAAATATGGCATAGATGCATTGCATCGTCGTCGTCGTCGTAGTCACTCCGTCATCACAACGATGGGACTTCGGATTTAGCATGGTATATAAGTGCATGCAGCAGCGCACTTTAGACCACGGTACACAAGTGCTAAAACTTAGATTACAGTTAAATCAGACTCAGCTCTCATACTGTTTTCATGCATAATCTACGGGCGCAGTCGTGCGCCATAAAGCAAACGATGCTATCTGAGGGTGTATTACGTCGTAAGTATGTGTACGCACTGTCTGGAATGGAATATTTTTATATACTGCGTATTCACTCTAGCAGTGGTTTAGGCTTACCACAATACATAAATACCAAAAAGTGTGTGCTGATCTGTGTTCAGGTGCAGCTGCGACGCGGTCGTGGAGGAGGTAAGGCGGTGACTATCAAGGCACCGGCTGACTCGGCGGCCAAGCGTGCGTCGGCCCCGAGTGAAGGAAGAGCGACTGGTCGCGCCGTGAACACGGTCCGTCAGAGCGCTGAACGCGGTGACGCAGCCACCGCATCGACGACTGAGACTTCCAGACCGACCCCCGCTCAACGCAATACTAGAGCACCACGATCAACCCAGCAGCGCACTCACAAATAGATGCGCCCGCCACCGGGGCGTATTTTGGGGAGAACCTGCATGGGCTGGCGCCTGGGCCCCCAAATAAAAGTAAAATTTTTATGAGAACAGAAAACTTAATTATAACAATTTACGCTTCCGCCTATCACCCGATAATCGATAATAATTAATCGGTAGTTGACATTCGCCTTAATTCATTAACAGTGTTAGCTTACGTGACCCATCACTAGGGCCCAACCTAATTCACGGGGAAAATGCAAATTACACGGAAATTACACGGAAGACTAAGATGCCCTGAAAATGTTGTTATTTTCTTTGCTGTACACATGCCTAAAGTGAAATGTCAACGGTAGCTAGGATCCATGCACATTGTAAAGCAGATTTAACAGCGGTTTAGCCAACTAAGCAAAAAATCAATCGATCAGCCGAAGTTAGTTAATTATTTCTGTTTTGCCTAAATAACCAAAAATTTTGCATTAGATGACCTAAAATTTAGAAAATTTTTTTGTAAATCTAAATTTTATGTAATATCACGGACATTTTCAGTTACACGGAAACCTGCCAATTAGCCTACACGGATCTTTTCACGTCCGTGTAATCGTGAATTAGGTTGGGCCTTATACGCCACATCTGCGATCGCTATAATACGTTAACTTGTTCCATCGTTATCATCATGCATGTGCTTTCATTTATAGCAAACTTTGTACGCTGTGATTACCGGTTCATTTGATAAGTCCGCAAAAGTAAGCTAATCTCGAACATAAACAACGAGCAAACACTATTCATAGGCAAAACGAGTTTCAGCAGGCCTTCTTGGGTTCATAGATCCAACTGCAGGTGTAGTTTGTGCACGTTGTAGCTATACTGTTTCTTTGCCGACACGTTTAACGACATGACGAGCATTAGCTGCTTCTATGCGTTCAGTGTGTAGATTATACATTGTATGAACCTTATGTCGTTCATGTGCGCATCTGCTTGATTTTTGAATTGTGCGACTGTTTACATCCAACTAAATCATAATCGGTCAGTTTATTTTCTACATCGCAAGAAGTCCGTTCGATCTACGTTATACATGCCTGAAAGCAATAGCCTACGTGTAGGCCCATTCGCACAGGTCAACTGTTCAACGTAGTAATAGTCTTGTCGCGTTTGCAAACCGCACGACGTATGAACATTTTTTTTGTTTCCTTGCCTTATACATTCATTTTTTAACTTATCAAGGCCCGTCGAAAGCGAAGTTTTTCCAGGGCCTCGCAGCGTTAGGGGGTTTGGCCGCCGTCGCGCAAAAATATAAACTACAGCAGAGTATAGCTACGCCAATTCAAAAAGCAAAATTCAAAAACTTACTTCGCAGATGGGACCTGCGAGGTTGTTTTCCCCGGGCTCCGCTGTGGCTCAGATTACATGAAAATCATTGACCTTGGATGTCCTTGAAAAAGCATAGTGCACTATGGTATATCAATCGTGCGGTATTGTGGCTAAACGGTAAGTCGTAAGGGGTCTTCGATCGTACCATCGGATAGGGGTGAGTGAGTGAGTAGTTTCTTAACGGCATATCAGCACAAAATAGGCCATTCAGCGCCATACGTGGTTAAAATTAGTTAAAAGCAGTTAATATATGTATTAAAAGCAAAGTTTAAATACTTGTTAAGATCAAGGCTATTAAGCTAATGTAAAACAACATTATATACGATTGTAAAAGTTGATATCTTTAACATAAGCAATGATGTTGCGAGATGCAAGATTTTCAAAAACGTCCTTGAATGTGTCCAAATGCCATTGGATAGGACGCTGGAGACTTTCTATAGGCTGTCAGTAGTAGCCATGTCTCCATCTGCAGTTGTTTAGCTGCAATTTTTAATGGAAAGTTTTAAGCTATAAGTGGCCGTATCTCGGAAACGGTGAGAGATGGGACCAAGCAATCACTAGTAGGAAGTGGCATACGCCCTCTCAAACGAAATGGAAATTATTGACCTTGGATGACTTTGAAAATTAGTACTGCAACAGGAATGTATAGGCTGTAGCGGGTCTTTCCTAGCAAAGCGTTTTTATTGTAAGAAAAATTTGCGAAACCTGCGTCCGATGCGACTGTACGATTGTAGCTGTTTATATCGCCTGGCGAGACGACCGCGTGTCGGCGCGCGCGACGTACGTTTGTTATACTAGCGTTAATTGTAGCTTTCGAGAGCAGTGTTCCGTTAACATAGCGTGCATGGAACTGTGTCACATATTAAAAATCGCTTTCTTTCCGTGATTGGAAGTCGGACGCCGGGCTTCGAACGTATAGGCGGTACGGTCGGCTTTTCCTGGCGCCAGCTGGGCTTTTTTACCATTAAGTTGCTCGAGCGCTTTCTTGCTGCCGACAGCACTGCAAGCTAGCGCTCAGTAACTTAACGCGCCTCTGGCTTGGCTGGACGTGTACGTTCTTGTCCATAAATTCGAAAAAAGTCACTTCAGAATTAATCCCGATTCAGGGCGCTAGTAAAAAGAACAAGAAATCTGAACTAATGCTTATGAGACGCGCGAGAGCCTATAGCAGTTCCTGTTCACAAGTAATCTTGGTCTATCGCTATCCATTTCGTCGCAATTCACTCTTTTGCAGCAAAAAATCGCCAAAAATCACTAAAAACCAATATTTTTAGGGTTCAAGGTCATTTAAGGTCATCGATGTTGACATTTCTAAGAAGCTCGTCGCTAGTGCTTGTTATGAACTTATGACAAGCAGCATGTCTATGCATATCTGCAACTATTTTCACGCCAGACAAGCCAATAACGGATAAATAACCACTTTTTAGAAAGGTACCCTTTTTGATACCCGCTTGCGCAACCCTCCCTGAACGTAGTGGGTTCGCACTTGGACTGCTAAAATCTACATACAATGCTAAAACTTTCATACGCAGGTTGTTTTTGTCTCCAGCCATTTTGGCGCAATTCACTCTTAAAATGCGTGTCGCAGCCCAAAATCGCGAAAAATTCACTAAAACCCGCTATTTTGGGGGTTCAAGGTCATTGATGTTGACATTTCTAAGAAGCTCGACGCCAGTGCTTGTTATGATAAACATCATGCCTGTGTCTATCTGCAACCATTTTCAAGTCAGACGAGCCTATAGCGGTAAAATATCGTCTTTTTAGGGGGGTGCCCCTCTTTCGCCCACTCGTTCGAAAGGATCCCCTTTAGCCACCGCTACTGGATTACAAAATTAGTTAAAATCGTACTTTTTCGCGTGTTTAATGATAGAAATAAAAATTTTAGCCTTCTTGTAAATAAAATATTTATGTGCGCTAGAGTCCCACTCTTTGCTCTGCACTGTAATTCGTATTCTGAGCTCTGACAGTCATTATCACTCCCTGCAGTTCGGATATACATGGGCCAGAGGCTATAGGCTACTACATCATATGCACGAAATAAGTCAATTCAGGATATTAAAATGACGACCAATCTGTAAGCCTGATCCCGAAACAGGATCCCGGGATCCCAGGATTACAAATTTCTCAATCCCGGATCCCGGGGTTGAAACTTCAATCCCGGGATTGCAATCACTAATCGTCATCGAACGGCCGTGCCGCACTCTTCTACACAAGCACTGTACTGCACAAAAATGCGTATTTTGGAGCTTACCGCAGATGAGAAAAAGATCGGAGGCTTTTATACGTTTTGGCTCAACCCGCGGAATGCGCTGCACTATCGAAGTTTCGATTTCGTTCGATTCGCATCCGCTGTCACTCACTTACGCTACTTATTTATTAGTATCCGTATCACGGGTCCAATCTAGTTCTTAGTATGAGCAAACAACAACAACAACAACAACAACAAGATGGCAGATAGCGATGAGGAAAACGATAGTTATCGGGGATCTCCGGTAGAAGCAGACGGCTTTGCAGACATGACGCTCGGGCCTCGGGTTGTCTACATTACGAAGTCGGAGACTGGGTTTGGTTTCAACGTGCGGGGTCAGGTTAGTGAAGGTGGCCAGCTGAGGAGTATAAACGGTGAGCTGTATGCGCCGATGCAGCACGTCAGCGCAGTGTTGGAGGGCGGGGCCGCTCAGCGGGCGGGTGTACGCCGCGGCGACCGCATCTTAGAAGTGTACGTAACAGCTGCACGATTGATGCTTCTTTACGATCATAAAACCACATACGACACAGTGCAACTTCAAAACCTAGGCCCGCCTCTTCAGTATGATCATCAGAAGTTAAAATATTGTCTTAGAATTTTTAGTTTTACACAGTTTTTCGATGAACACTTCTTGATATTTTTTATCAGATTCAGATGTTAGAGTTGTTTGATGAATTAATGTGGAAACGACCTTATTTGTTCCACTAGTGCATATTGCAGTGTGACGAAACACCGCACCGGCCTCACCGACCGCACCGGCAGCAATTACTACCACACCGGCATCAGATCACCGCACCGGCACCTAAAACGACCACTTCGAGCATGGCGGCAGCTGCAGACGATTGGACGCTGTCTTAGGGTTAGGGTTAGTGGTCGTTTTAGGCGCCGGTGCGGTAATTTCCTGCCGATGCGGTTGGTGAGGGCGGTGCGCTGTTTCGTCACACTCGTGCATATTGTACACTGTTGCACAGTTAGTGAATGCTGTGACTTTTCCTGTGCGTTTTGCAATAATGTTGAAGATTGAAGTAAAAAGTTCAAGAAATTATGTATGTCCCATTTATTATAAAGTTTAGAATTGAATCATCTGGTTAATGATATTTGTGGCAAGACAATAAATGACAGCCATTTTTGTGGATAAGAAAAATGTTTATCTGCCATTACTTGTCAGGGTTTTAGTTGATCAAATTGTAGGTCTACATTTGTTCTGTTCTTTGCAGAAATGGCGTAAATGTGGAAGGTGCCACACACAAACAAGTAGTGGACTTAATTCGTTCCGGTGGTGACACATTGGTATTAACAGGTATGTAGACATTTTTGCATGACTGTCTGGAGGATAACAAGGAAGATTGTTAGAACTACCATTTTTGTTAATTACATATGCACTCTACAATTTTAGGTTTAGCTCGTTTTTTGTGTGTTTTGTGGTTCTGTAAAGGTTAAACTTTCTGTTTTTTTATTGTAAACGTTAAACTTACCATTCCATTACTATGTGTTTATGTGTGCATTTTGCCTGGAAAGGCCATCCCCCAAATGACCTATACTGTGCTGGTTGGGACATTAAACCCTACTCACTCACTCACTCACTCACTCATTCTGCATGTGTAGACAAAGGAGTTGATTGTCATGAATGATGTCACTCACTCATGTTAGCAGTAAAATTTTATACTGTTTAAGTCTAGCTTTTGTTGGCCAGTACCACCATACAAGACTTGTGGGATGGAATATAAATTTTTTTACTGTATGATTTTAATATATTAGTTGGTTGATGGTTACATTTCATTATTGATCTAGTTTGAGTCAGTCTGTAAATTAAACATTAAAACATGCTTTAATGTGATGCTTGGCAATGCTGTTGCTGTTTCAGTGATATCAGTGCCACGGACAGTAGCTGATAACTTGGACCAAAGTGATGACTCTTCTGGTCCTGCACAGATTGACTACTCTGAGAAAAGGTCACTGCCCATTTCCATTCCGGACTACCACACAGTACAACATGCCGGCGAACGATATGTTGTATGTACCAGCTTGTTTAGCTTGCTTGTTTTGCTTTTTTCTTGGGTTTTAATTGTAATTTGGCATTATTTCTTGAAGAGAGATAATGACTATCATCACAAAGTATTTAAAGCTTATAATGTTGGATTGTAAAGTTATAGGTCCCAAGTTGGTTGGGTGCCGGTACTGGTTATATGGTGCTGCTTTAATACTCATGCACGAGTCTCAGACTTGTGACCGTAAGTGCTTTATAATTACAGAAGCGGTAGTTGATTTTTGAGCTAATGACACCAGTCAGCCATTGCCAGCCGAGTCAGCTACACTATGCTTTAAGTGCATGGAATGCTTAATGTTTACATGATATGTGTACTGTACAGTGAACACAGGCATTGAATAGGTATATTCAGTTACCGTAAAACTTCAGATAGAAGTCACTGGTAGAAGCCTGCTTTGGCTGCCCAAGGAGTTGCTTTGACTCCTGACTATCTCGACCTCGCTTTCAAACTTTACCCGACTTCTGTCAAACTGTGTCGAAGTAGTTAATTTTCTGCAGCCAATGCATTAGCATGCGGCATCTGTTGCATAAGTTTAACCTTAATTGAACTAACTGCCTCAGAAGAAATATTTAATACCTGTTGGCTAGAAAGTTTCAAACCACTTTTATATAGCAACAGTACTCACTATCGATTTACCATAGCCTGTATGCAGGACCCAGCTTATAATTAAGATGCAGCTTCTATTAGTTCAAGTTACCTTGACCCTGGGCCTGTATTCAGACCTGGCTTTTATATGGGATCCGGCTTCAATTTGAAGTTTTATGGTAGGTGTATTGTTGTGCAGCTTTCCTAATAGCCAGCATCATGGATCTTGCTCATACATTCATCTGTCTGTGTTTATCAGTCTCATATTGGTTCCTAATTTGAAAATAAAAAGTTGTAGAAAGCCAAAATTGGTGTGAATATGTTACAGTGCATTAGAAATTGTTACTGTTATTATTATTATTTGCCACAGTTTAAAAGGTGAGAGGTCATTTTCTGTGATATGGTTATGCAGTGCAGTGTACAGCTAGAAAGACAGCCTTGTATTATGTTGGCACTGAGCTGATATCTTCACTTCACTTACAGGCCCATCGAGAGCCACAGCGGGGCCTGAGGAAACGTTCTCGTGGGGTCCCCAAACATTTTCATGGGGCCCCTCTGGGAAGAAAATTTTAAAAAAATTTTTTCAGAATGGTACATTCTGGTGTACTTTACACTGTATATTTCTGGCCGACGCCGGGGCCCTCAAACGTCGTGGGGCCCAGGGTAGCTAACCCTCCTACCCCACCCTCTTGACGGGCCTGTTCACTTGTATATGCAGGTGTACAGTATTCAGCTGAGTGTTTTGTGTACATGGCTGTTGAATATTCATGTGTAATATGTATTGTATACGTACATTCAGGTTTTTAATATTCACATGGCCGGCCGACTGTTGTGTGAACGACGCTATCGTCAGTTTGCCCACCTCCATTCAATGCTGCATCAGGAGTTTCCCGATTTCAGCTTCCCAAAGATGCCCGGCAAACGTCTGTTTCAGTTGTCTGAACAGCAGCTTGATGCCAGGAGAAGAGGCCTTGAACAGTATCTGGAGAAAGGTACGACTTTTGCTCTTCGTCTTTGCCGTCACATCAGTTCTAAAGTCTTCTTTCGGCATCTGACCTATGGCATGTTTAAGACCCCCTTTTTCAAAGTGTTTTTTCTCACATCTGCAGTTTCATCTTTTTATGAGCTGCTTTCTACTAGATCAGTGCTGTCCAACCCTCAGCCCGCGGGCTGCATGCGGCCCGCGAGGGGATTCCATGTGGCCCGCCATCGTCCCACATAAATTGTAGTTTTGGTCCGGTGATTAGTCAGATGAAATCAACTTACCAGCTGGGTTCTCTGCTATGACTAACATTAAATCAAAAAGAAGAAACTCATTAACTGACGAACATTTGGAAGACTTACTCAGAGCAGCAGTCACTGAGTAGCAACCACAAATGAAACACATCGCAGATTCTGTTC
>Ga0209454_1004701_pt1 | contig 10282 bp, 12 predicted proteins | sample WorMetHERISLAND1_2_FD_187400 | JGI IMG/M metagenome (GOLD analysis project Ga0209454, IMG submission 187400) | Marine gutless worms symbiont microbial communities from Max Planck institute for Marine Microbiology, Germany - Olavius geniculatus... | ecosystem: Host-associated > Annelida >... | reverse complement strand
CGGCAACATTTAAGGACTTGCACATCGAAAACAGCAAAAATTACAAAAGGTGATATTATTCAGCAGCACATTGACACACAGTCAGTGTGATGCGGGCAATATCGCCTTTTGTAATTTTTGCTGTTTGCGATGTGCAAGTCCTTAAATGTTGCCGTTAACAAGTGCATAAACTAATGTTTTGTACATTTATATTTATAAAAGGTCTACCTAAAATGTAAATTTTACTACCAAGTACTGTCACTCTATTTTGCACAGACGTTTAACAAATACAGACAAACGAGACGCACAAAAAACCCCAGCTGTCTCTATAGGGAAGACGCGCTACAGCCTATACAGTTTTTGTTAAAGTAGCCTACTGATTTTCAAGGTTATCCAAAGTCAATGATCTTTAACTCATCTGAAAGCGCGTATTTCACTTTCTATTAGTGATTAATAATAACTTTGGCCCTATAGTAATAGGCCTACGGCATTTACTAAATCGCATTATATAGTCGTAGGCCTATGGTACTATTTCATAATCTTATATGTCTTATTGTTTTTATTGTTCAGAATGGCAGTCTGGCTGTTTACTGTATGCCTTGGCCTAATAATGTGTACCGGTTTGTCAAGCGTGCAATTCAATTAATCGATGAAGTTATTTTAAATGTCCAAATTAGCAGAAACGTTTGATCTATTTGACTGGAATTACGGCGCAGGTCTATTTTGTGACTGACCGAGTTTCGTAAGGCTACACTTAGTGAGTGAGTGAGCTAGACTTTATATTCTTCTGATCGACCGACCGATTCAAAAGTAGTTTTGTAACTTTCGCCGACCGATAACGTCAGTATTCGTCTGTGTACAATACAGGTATGTGAGGTGGTATGACTTTAGCTAAGACGTACTGTTTACGTGAATGTGCCAAAAGTCACATGACTAAAATAAAAGACGATGAGTCGGTCTCGGTCGGCGCCCCATTATTCACCGATGCCATGGCCCGAATAGCCTCGGGCTGGGGCAATATCGCACGGGCCTATATACAAGCTGTAACATCAGTTCATTGAAGCTGTACTCGGGCAGGCCCGTGCGTGCTGAGCGGCGAGCAAAGCAGCCAAGCGTGGCGTGTTTGACGCACGCCGTTGGTCGCGCGCTCGGTTTGAAAGTTGGCCGGTGCCCAAATATATAGCATCGCCTCCCCAGAAAAGTCTCCCCCGGCCGACAATTTACCGGTAAAAATCCGCCCCGCCCGGCGGCCGCCCGAATTTTTACGGGTAAATTGTCGCCCAGGGGAGACTTTTCTGGGACGATCATATAATGGGGATACTTTTTTTTATCAATTCCGTGATTATTTCTTCCCGGCCGGATTTTTCATGGGGGAGACATTTTAATGTGACACCTGCGGCCGGCGGCAGATGAACAGGTGCGCGATTTGAATCGCTCGTGCCAGCAGCAGCCGGGACGTGGACAGTGAATGCTGGATTGTACCGGACACAGTCGACCTGAGGGACTGGTCATACGATGGTCGACGTCTGCTTTCGTTGCTGGCGATTCGGCTCCAAGGTTTCGCTGCTGTCTCCGCCGCCGCCGCCTCCGAGTTGGTTTCAGCACGTTTCTGTTTGACTTTTGAGTAATATTTGCATTCTATGTCGCTTAGACTACTTAGCTTTAGAACAGTTATGAACAAGCGAAATCCATTTCGGAATTGAGTTACTTCCTTCCTTTCCTTTTCCAATAATGCACATATCCTCTTGCGAGTAATGTCGTACTTGGCCATAGCTCTATGACAGACGCTTAAGGTTTTGTTGCTGTCGCTGGCACTGGCTGCCTAAGGACTTAGCTAGTTTCTGTGATTTTATATGACTTCAATTTGTATTCTACATTGTTCAGACTTAGCGATGTGGCTAACTAAAAAGTGTTTCGGAGTCCACTCGTACAGAGTTTTCTATACATGCCTGCGTTTTCACGGGCATATGACGGACTAGACCGGTAGTGAATTTGCCTCCACCGGGGGAAGGGAAGGCTGAGTTGACTTTGGTCATTGGTTATATACCGATCGTGGTTTACCAGACAGTCATCCAGCCATCCAAGCAGTAACTGCAGGCGAGGCGTAGAGTAACTTCGTGGATCGAAACTAACAAACTAACATGTTAATACATGTAATTACACCATAAAACCGGCTCATGACGTTGTGCGCTTTGTGGGGGAAGTAAACTGGACACAGTACAGAACAAATCCCGCGAGAGATGTTTCTATGAAAAACTGCTATGAAGTATACATTGATTGCAGGGTATGTTGCTGAGCTGACGAGGTCACCAAGAGTCCTGCAGACAAGAGCATCATCATCTTCAGAAGCAGCTGTAGCAGCAGGAGTAAGGTCGGCGTCTTCGTCACTGACTGACGTTCGTAGAACCCGCAGCGCTATACGCGCAGTTGACCAGAACGACAGAAACACGCGTAGAACCAGCCTCGGTATATATGCACTTGCACGATTTTGTAGTGCTGTACATACTTCATTGGAAGACGGACATATAACCACCCGGACATTTCCCCCAGCGCGTTTCGCAGTCGTAAGATGGATAAGGCTGTTATGACGCGAGACGGATGAAAGTACACTGTAGCTGAGTTGATGTATGCAAGGCGTATCAAATTTGAAGGCGACGAGCCGTAGAATAACCTTGTCCATACTTGCAGCAATACGCTCTCGTGTGTTTAAACGCGAGCTCAGAAAGTACGAAACAATGTAGACGGAATTGGAGATTTAATATTGTTTTTATTGAGTTCTTAATGGCAGCGCAGTCAGTGGCGTAGCCAGAAATTTCAATTGGGAGGCCGCGTTTCCCTTCCCTTTCCCTCCTCGATCCAATTTGTCCCTCCCTTTCCTTTGTCTTTCCTTTTTACCCCTCCCCTCCCTTTTTCTGTCCTCCCTCTTTCCCTTCCTTCACCTCTAAAATCCAGGTAGGGAGTGTGGGGGAGCCCTGTGAGTTTCCCCAGCTGAAATCGAATTTGGTGCATTTCAGCTTTTAAAATGAGATCTGGTGTCAACGATTTTAATTAGGTCATCTTAAACGGATTAAATTGGCCAATTTCATGCAGTTTAAAAGTATGCTTATGTTTTCTTTCTGGAGGATTGGGGGCCTGGGCCCCCTGGATCCCCTTGGCTACGCAACTGAGCACAATACGGATAGTTTGTTGTCCAATAACAAAGTCTAAATGCGTAGGCCTGGTTTATAAGCCTATGTACGCTGAGAGTCTGCTGCAAGCATGCAGTGTTTGAGGAGTGTTCAGTATCCTGAATTTCACAGACGAATTTGATATAACTGATAATGGAATTCCTCAGCCTCATACCGAGACCCAGGGTATGCTATAAAGTTCTAAAATTTGGAAGTCAATGTACTGTTAATGACTAAGCCTATAACGTGCACGCCGTAAAGTCAGACTTTATTTCATTGCTTCAAGATTCTGCTGCCGTCTTACATGTGTTTTTTATGAGGTGAGTTTTTCTGCGCACCGATTAAATCAGGTATGTGTGGTGTAATAGATGGTGCGCGTTTGAGATCGACTTCAAAGCGATGTCATCGCCGAGTGTCACGTGACGTCGTCGGTCGTACTTCCGGTTCTCGTCGTCGACGTATTTCTGGTTCAGCTTCAGTTTCGGTGACGTCATCAGCGAGAGGCATGTTGTTCGGACGGCCATTGGATGATATTTGTCAACCGGACTTGCCCCGGCCGCTGATTCAGGTCTGTATTGAAATTTTCTTCAGTCTTTTGTCGAATCATGAAACTCTGGTAACGTATCATTTAGTGTTACGGCGTTGCTAACATCTGATGTGTATTTCATGGTAGTGTAGCGACGCGTTTCGGGTGCGGTGGACTCTAGTGATTGCTTTATTGCGATTTTGGCAGTACCACAGAGCGTTTTTCTGCGCAGGGTTACCCGTAGGCTGTAGGTCATTTTTTCCATTGAGAAGATCGAAGTGCTAAGGTTAGTGGCGCAATGCAGTGGGCGGACGGACGGCCTCACGTTTATGTCGGCACCAGGCATCGACATCTTTACTTGTTTCTGACGCACTCGTGCACTATGACCATCCGTGGGCAGCAGGGGCGTCTATCCCCCCTTGGACACACTGCGCAAGTCCCCCACACTTCCCCTACCAATGTTTAACCCCCCACGTCGACTCACGTCAAGGCTTAGTCACGTGCTGCATTGCCCCCAATTACAGATGATGGTATCCTTACTCAGAAATTAATGTAGAAAATTTTCCAAGGGGGGAGGGGTTTAGACGTCGACGTCAAATGAATAAGGAATGGGAAAGGATTTTCTTCCGCAGCATATTATGGGATCTGCATGGGACCATCGTAGGATTCCCCATTGGGGTCCGAAAACGAATTTCGTGCATTTTAGTCTCGCAAAACACTTCTGGTCAAGTTCTAGTGGAACGATGACTGCCCCCCTAAAAGTCCTAAAATTGGCCCCCTTGCGATAAGTTTTACGCTTTGAGCGTAGGCCCCTAGTCCTCAATAGACGTAAACGTATATCTGTTGGGCAGTTCTGTAAACTGTGTCCGACTGAGCTACGTTGACTATTGATCTGGGTTTGCTTTGCTGTGAATGTGGCCGGCGGTACTGCAGATGCTGTCGGTGTTGTATGACCGCGGTGCTCGATCGAGTGGACTTTTCCGCCGCTCGGCCAACTACTCCAAGTGCCAATCGGTCAAAATGACGTTAGACGCTGGACGACAGACTTCAGTCAACTTCGACGAACTGCCGCTCGCTGTCACCGCCGCCCTGCTCAAGGTAGATCTACATCTAGGTTCCGGGCGAGTCTCCGCTAGTACGATCTGCTGTTTCGTTTGAGTTTGGCGGCGACTGACAACGCGGGAGCGGAAAACGCAGAACTGGAAAACACGGGAACGACATTTTAATGGCCATTATGGGTAGAAAAACCTAATAGTAGTTCGCGGATGCACAGCAGTAAAGTTTTCCATTCCTGCGAATTTGGTCTTGTGTTCTCCAGTCCTGCAGTTTTACTCCTGCATTTTTCACGGACCAGCGGTTTTCATTCCGCGTTTTCAGCGTCACCGGCTGTTTGGCTATAGGCCTAGTTAGTAACGTCGATAGTCGCATGCTGACATTAACGAAGTTAATCAATACCGGGCCTGATTAGTACTTGGATAAGTGACCCTCGGTAGATGGATAGGCCTAAACCATTTTGGTATGTAACAAGCAACCCAGGTAAACTCAGCCGGCCATTCCTCCGTGGGCAGGTGAAGTGAGTACCAGTGATGCACTACCCATGTATCCGTGGTCTGGCAGTGTAAGCTGGTGTCTGGCTGAGGAAAACGAAGATCAGCGTTGCCATAGGAGCCTCTTGGCTCGGAAAGGACTTCGCGTTTTTATATTTTTACAGTTTTGTATTCGTGTTTTTGTGTATGTTGTGTTTTGTACATGGTGTGAACGCAATTGGTTTATTTACAAGCAGGTTATCGTTACGATTGCTACTGTGTTATTTTTGGTTTAATTAGGTCTTTTTCTTCTCTCGTTTTGGACTTGCTGAGCAACAAGTCGTACAGAGAGCTGTGCAAATTGCATAATTTTCGTTCGGACTTATGCATGTTCTCTATAGGCCACCCATAACTCACAGTTAAGCCGTTAGGCCGCTTCAGCTGAAGGAGATGCGTTGAATGAAAATCTGCGTGAATGTCACAGGAGTTTCTGCGTTGTTTGCCCGACTGTTTGCTGACAACTGCGCTGTACCAATCATGGCTTGAAATTTCCGGCATTTCTGACAAGTCTGAATCCAACCAACAGATCAGAAAGTAACAACAAACGTGGTTTACTTTTTGGATCATTGTGGTTTACCACCTGTAGATTATAATTGATAACTGTCAAATGCACGTTCTACTTTATGGTTTGAAGGCGTTTGCCAATCTGTTTGAAAATGTTTTAGAAGAAACATTCATAGTTTGGAAATAAGAAGTGGTTAGGCCCCTACAATCTACAATAGATCACTTTGAAGCATGTTCCGGTGCACTTAGTTTGCCGTTGCTGTGTTTTATCGGTTGGCGCAATTTAAGAAAATTTACATCTCACAAGGTAGTGTAGCAACGCTACGGTGCGGGTGTGGTAATGAGATCTGTAATGATAGTTTTGTCACAAATTTTTTCAGAGCGAGTGCTACTTTTTCTTGCTGGATGCCAGTGCCGTCATTTCAGTAAATCATTCGGGGGTCTAAGTCTACGTAACGTAGTGTACTTGCAGCAGTAACACTTTTTCAAAGGTACGATTTACAGGAAAAAAATTAAAGTTACAAATCTTTCGGGGGGAGGGGGTTCGTAGACACCTTCAGCCCCCTAAAAGATGCCCTTGTTGGATGCGTTATGCAGGTTAGTAGAGTGCATGCCTGCGTCGCACGGGCGTCTGTTGCGCAGTCTGATGCTAGTGCTGCGTCGCGTCAGTGACAACTCAGCGAGCAATGAGATGACGTCGTACAACGTGGCCGCGTGCATCGGCCAGTGCCTGCTGTGGCCGCCCTCAGACCTCCACATGTCATCGCACGCTCATCTCACGGCCGCCAAACAGCTCAATCAAGTCGTCGAGAAGATGATCAATGGCGCCCAGGAGATCTTTGGATTCGATCAGCTGGAGAATTTGCTGTTCGAATGTTCGTCCGAAACTAGTGAGCTTCTCGCTTCCGCAGTTTTTTTCCCATTCCCATATTAGCGTTTCTGTATACGGACATTTTATTCACCCAAGAGTATGCAGAAACAGACAGAGACAGACAGACAGAATAGTACGGTCATTACAGAATTCTAAGATATAGGAACGTAAAAAGCATGCCAGATACGCGGTTATGATAATCGTATTTAAAGAAACTCAAGACAAGTATATAAGCGATCGAAAATCTCAAACTTTGTTGAGACTGGTCACCTGGCAAAGTAGTTGGTAAGGTTAAAAAATTCGGAATAATGATTTCGAATGCACAAAAAAATCCGAATCGCTAGAAAAAATCTGATCACTTGATTCATGCCCAACCCCTCCACAAAATTTCGTCAGAGTCCGTTCATATTTTTAAAGAGAAATCGATTGACCTAAGTACATTGCTTCACTTCTCCGGCAGCAATAATAATATGAATGTTCATCATGGACTACTCGATTACTGCTGTTTATTTGTTTCAACAGAGTCTGAGTGCAACAACGAACTGAGTCATTTCCGTTCAGACGAGTTTTGCGTTGGTTCGTCGCCTGCTGATAGTGATCGGTTTAGCTCAACTTCTTCGACTTCTACCGTCAGCAGCTGTTCCTCACTACACGCCAAAACTAATTACCGACGGCGCCACAGCTGCCCTTCGATGCGCCACAACATCGAAGCCGAGTCGCGACAGATTCCCAAATCTGCTTCGGACGTTCTGTGTAATCATCACACGTCTGGAGTCATCGACCAATCCGTTTATAATTCTTTGAGTGATTCCGGCTGCAACTCGATCGGTTCGGAAACCTTGCTGGATCACAGTGAGGACCGGGCACGCACTGAGTCGACCGCATTGGATGATGCGCAGCAGTCACGAGGAGCGGACAGTTGGACGGACGACAGCGGCTGCTACCAGCACACCACAATGACGACACATATTCCAGTCCACACGGACGCTACCACCGCCACCACCGTACGTGGATCAACCTCAATACCGTCAGAACCTATCGACATCGATGATTGGACTGAATCGAAACAGGTGCCCGATGACGTCACGAGAAAGCACGCTGCTGGTAAAGACAATAAGTCTGAGATATCGTGCAGTAATCCGGCAAGCACTGTCACTCTCAGATCATCGAAAATCCACGCGAATGCTAGTGATAATCAGTCGGACGTTGCCGAGACATCCAGTAGTCCGGCAAGTGGTGTTGTGAAACGCCGCGGAGCCGAGTGTCCACATCATCAGTCCGCCACGGACCAGGCTGACGGCAGAGTCGCGACCAGGAAGCTGCGTCGAACGTCGATGATGGTGCGACCTGCGCAGCATCAGCAGCAGCAGCAAGCAGATAGAATCACGCGCTCTCGACGTCGTCATAGCTTCATGCTCCCCAACGGCTCAGACGTCTACCCGACGACACGTTTCATCACCGGGTTCACGTGGCCGACGATCGTGGAAGAAGACTCGAATGACTTGTGTATGAAACACAAGTGTGGCGACGCCGTAGAGATAATCACTAAACGTAACTCATCCGTCGCGGATCTGCGTGCGTTCAAAGCCACGCTCGGCCAGCAGTACAAGTCGACGGACGTCGTCGAATCCGCAGAACCGGATCGTGCGCCGCCGAGCGGATCAGCTATTTCAGACTCCGCCGAAGAGCGCGGCGTTGTTTCGGCAGAATCGTTGCAGGCACTCGGCACGAAGTTAAGTGGCAGCCTGCAGTTGGCGGACGCCGCCGAATCCGCGGCACAAGCGAAGGAACGGAAGGCTATGATTTCCGATGGTTTCAAGGAAGGGATATTGGTAGATGTATATGGTCAGGGGCGGGAAAACTGTCACGGAGGAACGCCGTCCCCGTCGCCGCCGACCGCCCGCAGACCGCCGTCATACGGTGAAGCGCTGCTACACAAGGCTTTGAGAGGTTGTGCGAATTTCAGTCAATCAGACGCCGAGAATATAGCGACTTACCAGCAGACATCACTTGCAGATGTATGCTGCTCAGGTTATGAAGATTATTAGTTTATCACTGTCCGAACTTCGTAGCCACAACTTTGTTTACGTACATTGTCTTACGTAAAATGATTTGCTTTTTTAATACTTTGTGATCTTTTTTATTGGCTTGCATACATTGCATACCGTGTTCTTATATAACTCGGTTTCTCTGCAAGCAGTCATCATGTGCGTTTAAGTGACTGTGTTCAATAGGCTGCTTGATGCTTGCGTGTTTGCTTAGACACGGCGCACCTGCTGATGACGTCATCAACTTCTGGAGGTGACGTCACCGTCATGGCGGAGATTGGTCGGCCGCCGCCGCCACCCTACCGTCTGAGACCGAGACCTCAGAATCCACATCACATTGGTGAAGCTGACACCATCCAGCATCAACCAGCAGGCAACATCGAACCTGTCCGTGAAAGTGAAGAAATTGTTTCAGCAGGCGACGTCGCGGGACGCCAGTCGGAACCTGCGACTGCTCTCGTGAGAGTTATCAACAAGACCGATCGAAATGAGCTGCAGCGACCAACCAGCCTCCGGTCACCAAGGCGACGGCGTGCGGCAGCGCCGCCAGATTCCGCGCAGAAGGAGAACTTCATCCGTGCCGCTGCCAACTCTGAGTCGCCTTCGAGCGGTTCTTCCGCCGTTGCGTCGAAAAATCTCGTAGAGCGACCGAGTCCAGTGAGATCCGTGGACACCTCGGAAAAGAGTCCGAGAACCTGTGTCTCACTGAAAAGGCGATCATTGAGAGACCGCGACTGGCATCGCGAACTGGTAAACCAGTACACCAGTGGCAGGAGATAAATTGTGATTCTATGGCGGCGGCAACTGTTAAAGACCACGACCGCCTTTTTTGACCGAGTTCGCACGAACGTCGGCAGTGGCGGTTTTAGGCCCGGGCCGGGGGGCACAGCCCCCCAGTTTTGCTCCAGCCCCTTCAGTTTCGTTGCCACCCATGATTTTTTTGCAAAGAAAACACAAATATCTAATTTATTTGCGTTTCCAAATTTTAGAAACATGGCCAAATATGCGGCTTCCATTGAACGTCCAAAAGCCAAAAGTGCTTCAGCTTCAGGGGGCTTTGCCCCTGACCCCTTAACCAGGGGCCCTGCCTCTTGATCCCGCTGGGAGCTTTGCCCCAAGACCCCCGTTATAGGCTAGGGCTACCGCGTTCGCCATGGGGCCGTGCCCTCCCCCCAGATATTGCGGGCTAGAACTGCCACTGAACGTCGGGCTTTCTCTGTAGCCGGCGCAACCGATGACGTGGAACTCGATCACTGCCGAGACATCTGCGTGATTCTGTTCGCACCATCTCAATAATTTTTGGACGACTACTAAAGACATTTTTGGCTTACCAGAGTACTGATGTATGCAGCGCATTATAGGTGTTTCTGGCGTTGTTGCGCTATATAAATTCACGTTTTACTTACGTACTTACTTAGGTCTGTTACTTATTAGTTGGCGCCCCGAAACAATAAGCACTGAAACATTTATAGTCGTTCTGCATAATAATGCAGTGTTGCCTGAAGAAGTGAGCCACTAAGTGGTTGCCATAACTATTAACTAGCGTCAAGTATTAGACGATTTTTAATTTTTTTTCTGCAGCAACACTGTATATGTAAATT
>Ga0209454_1004698_pt1 | contig 10283 bp, 3 predicted proteins | sample WorMetHERISLAND1_2_FD_187400 | JGI IMG/M metagenome (GOLD analysis project Ga0209454, IMG submission 187400) | Marine gutless worms symbiont microbial communities from Max Planck institute for Marine Microbiology, Germany - Olavius geniculatus... | ecosystem: Host-associated > Annelida >... | reverse complement strand
ATTTTTGACAATAAGAGTTTCACATGGTAGTGTAAAGACGCAGTTAAGGTGTGGTGGTATGTTTAATAATAACACTACTGCTACTTGTCCACAAAATGTGCCAGTGAAAAAATTTTGAAAATCAGTCAATATTTGACGAAGATATGGACAATCACAAAGTGGAACGTTTTTTTGAGACACAGTGTACACTGCAGGCAACTTTTAATTCTTCTGACACTGAACTCAAGGATGTCACTCAAGACAACTAAAAATTTGGGGCAAGGCTCAGCGTGAGGCTGCCCGGCACCATAAGTCTAATCGTCTTTCTTGATCCACGACTTCATTCGCCAAAACGGCAATTATGAATGCAGTAAAATGCCTCGCGACCCAAAACCCCTCAACAGATCTTGCTGAAAAAGTACAATAAAACAAAGCAAAAACATAAGGCCTACTATTATTATATATGACCTATTATTACGCGCGAAAGCAACTACTGCTTTCAGCTCGTCTTAGCCATCGCAATTCTGTCCGTGTGTCTGTCTGTCTGTCTGTCCGTCTGTCACACGAATAGATCAGTCAAAAACAGTGCAAGCTAGAATGACCAAATCTTCACCGTCGGCTGCCCGGAAGACTCTAGTTTCAGGAACCGTAAAGCTTTTCCATATTTCGTAGGCGGCTGAAAACATTCTTCATAACAGAAGCTACTGACAGCCTGTAACAGTCGACTTGGCGCATTTGCTGCATTTTTTCGAACTTGCACCTTATAAATGCCAATAATAATCATAATAAAATATATGAACAGTCTAAACTAACTGCATGATCAAACGCTGTGTGTACAACAATGCTACAAACTAAATGTGCAGCAAACGATGGCTAGACATACTTGGTCGATCTTTGTGTTCACACAGCCAGACGCCCTGCCACTGACCCAGATTCAGACGTCCGTTTGTTATTGGAATAGTCACATCACAACCAGTCAAAGCTGCCTTCACATGAGCTGGCTACAGTCAACATCAAATGACAGCCAGCAGCCATTTCAATGCAATGACTCAACAAAAACAACATACAAAATAATGTTTTACCCACTGATTGATTACTGTGCATAACAAGAAATTTGAGCTAAAGCTCACGAGACACTCGAAAGCCTATAGGGCAGTTCCTGTTCGCAAACTGTCAGTTTATTTCCAGCCATTTCATCTCAGTTCATTCTTGGAGTGTGTGCTGTTACCAAAGATTGCAAAAATCTATAAAAAAACCCTTATTTTGGAAGTTCAGGGTCTTTCCAAATCATCGATGTTGATACGACTGAAAAGCTCGTCACTAGTGCTTGTTGTGATAGGCAGCATGCCCATGCCTATCTGCAATCGTTTTGACAAAAGAGTGACCAACAATGGCAAAATAACGACTTTTACGGGGGTACCACTCTTTGATGCCATCATGCACAGGTTTCCTTGAACCTAAAAATTGAGATTTAGACCATCAAAATCTACGTTCAATGCTGAAAATTTCACATGCAGCTTCTCCATGTCTATCTCAATTGATTTCGGTGCAATTCGCTCTTGAAATGTGTTTCACAGCCCAAAATCACCAAAAATCCATAAAAGCCCCTATTTTGGCGTTCAAGGTCATCCAAGGTCATTAAATTTGGTGGCAATCGAGAGCCAGTGTACAACTTCCTATTAGTGATTAATAGTAAAGTAAAGCAGTCTAGCTGTTTTCGCGCGTAAAAGTTAAAGTACGCATAAGTCGAATATGAATTTAATGAATTCAAGGTAGCAGAAATGGACAAATGCTTATTGTTTTGGCCACACTGAACCCCTCTACAGTTATGACGATGATTAATAATATAATTCACAAGAAACACCCAAGAGCTCAGACAAAAGTGAGCATTAGTATGCTGTACAAAACATTTATGGTAAAGTTTTTGTGCCAGTGATCCACTGATATGATAAAAATGAACAGCTAGACTGTTCCAGATCTGACTAGAGGTCGACAATAGTTATGCTGGTTCTACTGTAATACTGTAAACTAATTATATGCAGCATAAACAGAAAACAATAAATGCATCTTTCACAATATGATTATATTGCCAATAAAGGTTGGTGATAAAAAAAAACTTAAAAGCAACAATAAACAAAGCAGCACCATGCTATATCAAAGTGCCTCACCATATCATCTGGCCCCTCTAATGTGTGACGGAATGGCAGAGTCTGAAATACAAACAAAACTTGAAAGTATACTATAACAACCACCGTCTGTGAATGATAAAATAACAAACCAGTGCTTGCAAGGCAAAGCCATTCTGTCCACTAAATCAGTTTTCACTGAACAACAATGAATAAGATGCATCTTATAATTGGAACTTTGCATCTGAATATTTGTGTTTATTTTCACTAATGTGAAACCCAGGTTTTGGCCTTTCCCAACAATGAACCCCAACCAACTGCCACTTGACATATGATGCAGTGTGGTATGATACTGATAGCAGTGGCTTACACAAACTTCCTTCATTGCCCAAAACATTCCGCTAGTACCAATAAATTTTTGTGTCGCGTACAGAGCGATGTGACTGAACTGAAGTGAACTAACATGGTTTAGTTTTTGACAAACTAACCAATGAGAAAGCAGGGCAAATCCATTGCTTATTGGTTGACATGTACATGAGTATAGTAATGTAAGCCACCGACGTTGTTAGACAGTGTCTTTGAACAGACTCATAGGTAAAAAGGTAACTTAATAAATTGACACATTCATCAAAATACAACATTTGTATTCATTGTTTTTGTTGACGTTTCGGCAACCGCTGCGGCCTTAGTCAGAATGACTGTCCACCAGGTGCCGCTGTGGTGGACAGTATATAAAATACCATGGAAGAACTGCAACAAAACTTACATTAGAGAAACCGATACGAGGGCCATCCTAAATGTTTCCAGCTTCGACATATTAGACAACAATATTTTCCACAATCGTACATCTTTTGCTGACTCATATGAGTCTACTGCAGATATGACGTCAACGTAATTTGTGACATCATACAGCATTAAATAGAAACGATTTTTAGCGTCAACGAAAGAGGCTTGAGTCATTCATCCTCGTGGATAGCGGACACCACCATGATCAAATTTCAGACTTAAAAATAGATAACAGTCACTGGGGTCAGGTCATTATTATACGCATAGCGATCTTAATTAGATTCCACGGGGCCCCACTTTTACAAATCCAGCCACAGACTGAAAAATTGTCATGCAACAATGAGCCTGATTTTATGCTGTTTGCGTTAGCGCTCCAAATCATTTCAGTTTAGTGCTCTGTGACGTCATATCCACAACAGACCTGTAGGAGTCAGTAAAGGATTTACGTTTCACTGATGTATAGACTGTGGAAAACATTATTGTCTAATATGTCAAGTCTAGAAACTTTTGGGATGACCCTCGTAGAGCTTTTGAGGTATGGCTACGAGAACATCGACAGGAAGTTACACAACGCGACGTAAGGGCTCACACACGAAGCACCAGTAAATCCGCAGCAACAGAGCAAAACAAGTCGGCAGTCACAGACCATGCCATCTCTTTGAACCACGTCATAGACTGAGACCACTCCAAGGTGATCGGCAGAGAAAACAACAGGATGGACCAGTGGATCAGGGAAGCGATACACATCAGGAAAGAACAAGACAAGTTGATAAACCAAGACGAAAGGTCCTACCAACTTCCACACATCTATGATTACTTACTGTCAACCACAGTGACAGTGTCGTTCCGGCGAAGGCAGCAGCGGTTGCCAAAACGTCAAGAAAAACAATAAATATAAAGGTTGTATTTTGATGAATTTGTCAACATATTATTTTGTTAGATAGTGCCTACCATAATGCATTACTACTTGGCCATTGGCCAGTTCATCAAAAACTAAACTGTGTCAGTTCAGTTCACCTCAGCTCAGCTCAGTTAAGTTCAGTTCAGTTACACAGCTCTGTTTGCACCTTTAGTTATCAAGTATTCAGCTTCGTTTTCAATCAGTTTCGCAGTTTAGCAAAATAAACAGATTAACAGAAAGGCACCACTATGAGCAAGCAAGCATGCTACCAATTGCTCAGAGTTATGTTACAAAGTACAAACGTCTTGATGACAACCTGTGGCACAAGTTTATTGAGTGCAGTTTCCATGTCGACTCTGTAATATGATACAACGCACATGAGTGTGATTAGAAAATAATTTAACACATGTACGAGGGTCACCCCAAAAGTTTCCGGCCTCGACATATTAGACAATAATATTTTGCACATCTATACATCAGTGAAACGTGCATCTTTTACGCACTCTAATCAGTTGGTTGCACATATGACATTGTTGTAATTTATGACGTCATATAGCTCTAAACCGAAATGATTTGGAGCGCTAAAGCAAAAAGCTTAGAATCGAATCAGGCTCACTGTTGCATGACAATTTTCCAGTCTGTAACTAAGTTTACCCAAGTGGAGCCACGTGGCATGTGATTTTGTGAAAACCCTAACAAATACATTTGTGAATTTCTCATTTGCATAAGTGAATATACGACAACCTATATTTGTGCTAGCCGCAAATAAGAGCATTTGCGATAACGACTTCATGCAAATACGAGGGGCATTAAAAAGTTTTGAGCTTCAATATACTGGACAAAAAATTTTTATTGTCTGTATGTCAGTAAAAGGTATCTTCCTTGCCTATTCGTGTGAGCATAGTGTGGAAGTGACGTCATTGTAATTTATGACGTCATAGAGCATTAAGCTGAAACGACTTAGTGTGCTAACGCAAACAGCGTCTGAATCAGGCTGGTAGTTGCATGAAACTTTTTCAGTCTGTAGTGCGATTTACCAAAGTGGGGCTTTGTGGCATCTGATTTTACGAAAGCCCTGACAAATACGTTTCTGAATTATTTATTTGTGTCTGTGAATATACTATAGTTTAATTTGTGGTGGTCACAAATAAAAGAATTTCAGCAAAAAATATAATGAAATGCTAATATTTGACAATATCAAAAAAATCTGATTAAAAATTTAACTGTTAGTTATATCAGTTGTGTTAATAACCAAAAAATCATAATTTGCGAGTAGTTACATAAGCCCCTGGTGGATAGGAGAGCTGGGAGCAAGCCCTGTGCACCCTCCCCTAATTTCAGCACTGCAGTCCAGTCCAAAGTCTACTGTTACCCAACTGGCTGTTCACGACCATGACTTTGTATGCTAAGACCACTCTGCACTCAGCAATGACCTGACCTTCAGTGACTATTATCTGTTTTAAAATTTGAAATCTGGTCATGATGGTGTCTGTTATCCACGATGATGAATAACTCAAACCTCGTTTGTTGACGCTGAAAATCGATTTAATTCTCTGTGACGTCATAAATTACAATAACGTCATATCTGCAGCAAACTCACATGAGTCAGTAAAGAATGCACGGTTCACTGATGTACAGACTGTGGAAAATATTGTAGTCCAATATGTCGAGGCTGGAAACTTTTGGGATTACACTCGTATGCTACAGTGGTCGGTTACATAAGACTGATCTGCTGCAACTAGGAACCATACCGAAATAAACTTGTCACAGCACACCAGATAATAACAGCAAAATTTCTACATCTATACTTTTCTATTATCTCTAAAAAGTGAACAATAAAATCACACTAAATTTTCATTATTACAAACTGCAAACTTCAACCGCGCCTAACAGAATGTCTGTATTTGGGCAGCATACTCCCTGCCACATAAAGTAAAAGCTGCACCAACCTTAAAACAGTTTCAAGCACAGGCACAAAACACACTTCTTGAAACTGCTTTTAATCACTAGTTTCTTGTTCTACTAACAATTTAATGCACTGCTGTTACTGTTTTATTTCTAAATGGTGCACTACAAATTGTTTTGATGACATGGCGATCCAAAACACTGACAGATTCTCAAACAATATACAGTAAATTATAGAGTAGATATATTAAACTGCTGAAAACTTGCACAGTTGAACTGATAACCGAGATGTGCACCTACCGGACATCTGGATCCCAATTCTACAAAACACAGACACATACAAATGCTGATTGCAAATAATAATTTTCAAAAACACTAAAAAACTGTAAGGATATTCATTATAATAACTCAGTCAAGCTATCTTTGCGGAACAAACAAAAATGTTTATATTATATTATAGAAGTCAAGTCTCTAATATGATCTTGGATGTTTTACCAGTACCAGAAGCCAAAGGCTTCTATTAGAAATTTTATGGTAAAGCAAATATTACATTTATACACTGTAACAAAAATGTTCAGATCTAACTTCTTACCTCATTCAAGCTCAAGCTTGCTGACGTATGTTTGACTACAAGCAATCAACTCAGCACTTATTATCAATATCATCAAACAACAAGGCAAAAACAAAATAGTTAAAATGCAAATCACAAATAAATGCAACTACTAAAACTAAAACTATAAATGCACAAAAAACACTACTATAAATAGACAAAACTGTCTTTTTGGAAGTTTTTTTAACAACCCGACTTCCAAAAGTACAGCAAAAACTATCAACATGTTATTTATTTCTACTCACTAAGTATATGACAAAGCCCAATCTTTATGTTTTTAATTTCTTCCAACTTTTCTATTTCGTCAGTTATTAGATGGCATCCACGTCTTCTTCCTTTAATCGACAATTCTCTTTGAAACCAACCACTACATCCACTACACCTTTGCATTTTTCCAAACCGAAAGTCCTGAAGTAAACAAAAAAAAGGATTCAGAATCTAAAGTGAGTTTGGAACATGAAATGTATAGGGCTGTGCTGGTGTTAACAGTTACATTGTCAACGTTTTACTCATCGCCGTGCATCACTACGTCAGATGTATGGTGTTTTGTTTTTTTGCTGTGTGCGTTTTAGTGTTAATTGCAAATGTCCACGTATACTTTCTTTTTAGACAGTGTCGCGATAGTATTTTATTGTTTAATGGGCGTCTGACATAGGTAAAATGGATTTTATGGATCTTTTAGAATACTTCAACGCTTTCTTCGTGTTATGACTAATTACCGCTTGGGACCGTGTCGTTCCTTACCAGATGAAATCTATTTTGCCTTGATGTTTCATTTAGTTGCAAACGCTAGGCTAGTACTTATCGTATGAAAGCTTAAAATTGATTGCAAGTGAACTGTTGTTGCAGAGTGAAACGGTGACGTGAAGATGGGGAACTCGTTGTTATGCGTGAGTGATAAGAGCAGAATGCCGCGCTGCATGCGTTGGAACGAGTACATCAACCGGTCTGTGCCATCTGGTGAAACTCTGCTCACGATTGCTGCAGCCGACGGCGACGTCGAACTTGCAACTCGATTGATCTACGCCGGTGCAGATGTCAATCATCCAAACCAGAACGGCATCGCACCGCTACACGTTGCTATCCGACAGCACAATCTGTCAGTGGTCGACATCCTCTTGGCGTCCGGAGCTAACGTTGACATCCGTGATCGGTCCGGTTTGACGCCGCTTCACCTAGCATGTGTTGCACGCAGTTCTGATGTGGCTGAGCGACTGCTGCGTCGTGGTGCAAATCCCGAGGGTATCATGGATGGCCGTTTCTACGTCTCGACACCGCTGATGGCAGCTGCAGAGTCAGGAGATCGGCGGCTGGCATCACTGCTGCTTCGTCACGGCTCTCGCGTCGATGCCCGTGACTGGTGGCGTAGCACGGCATTGCTGAAAGCAGTTCAGTCAGGCAGCAGTGAGCTTGTTGCACTTCTGCTACGTCATGGGGCCGACCCTGATGTCATGAACAGATTTGGCGGCAGTGCCCTGCACTATGCAACAATTGCTGATCACTGCGACATCATTCATATGCTGGTTGACGCCGGTTGTCGTGTTGATGCCCACATGAAGCTCGGGACTTCGGATCACCAGCGCGGCGTTGCTGTCTCAACGGTCAGACACTCACCGTTGGCTGCGACGATCCACCGCGACTGTTTTACATGCTTCACGTTCCTGCTGGAGCATGGCGCGGACGTTGACAGTGAAGATGCGAGGAAGAAGACCCCACTGGTCTACGCTCTGACTGACCGTGCATGGGACTGCGGTGGCCGGCACTTCCGCGTCGTGCCACAGTGCCTGCACTCTGACAATCCTCCTTCGGTCGACTCGACGCGAATGAAATATGCCACAGCACTGGTGGAACGCGGCGCACGTCTGCGACCAGTCTGGGAATATGTCGTGTGGCAGACACGTAGTCTGTTTGTCGAACTGAGTGACTCTGCAGCCATTCTCCTGTGCATCCGTGCCATGGGTTTTGTCCATCGGGAGGCGTTCAAAACGGAGACATTCTACCGAACTCTTGCATTGAGTGCACAGTGGGAAGCTCTGTGGGCGCTATACCTTGCCGGCTTTGGTATTACGGATGAATGTCTGGCAATCGCACTTGGCAAGTTAAAACAGCTACGGCATCTTGCTGGCCGGGACTCGTCGATGCTTACAGCTGCCATAGAGGCCAATCCTTCACCAGATGTCTGGCTGCAAGCGGTACATAATCAGCCTCGGACTTTGCGCAACTTGTGTGTTATACGTGTGCGGGAGCATCTCGGAGATAACGTCATCTATAGCGCTCGGCGACTGCGACTGCCAAACTACATGTACAAAATGATCACTCTTACAGTTGCACCTTGTTGACTGTCAACAGATGTATTATTTGAAGTTGTGATCTGAACTGGCTGTCTCATTCAAAACCATACTGCAAATGGTACTCAGTGTGTATTCTGATACAACTGAACTCTGTGCATTGTAGTATGCCCTGCACTGCAATAACATGCATTTGTGACATTTGGCATAACTATCTATTTTGTTAATGTGTGTTTTATAATAGGATAAAATTGCAATTTTTAGAAAAAAAGTACATCACATTTTGTAGCTAGCTGAGCTACAATAACACTGACAGTATATTGTGTATCGATGAGTACTAAAAAATCAAACAACGGAATAATGTGAATTTGATCAGAGAAGCTTATTTTGTCTAATTAGCAGCTGTGATGGTCTTTAATCACCACGTTGCAGCATTTGCATAATTTTGCAGTTTTGAGTCGTGTTTCTAAGTAATGTTCAGGCACAGAGTATCTTCAGTCTGTATGTTAAAGACTAGACTACTAGGTTCATGACAGTTTTGTCTAACTATTTGATAAGTGTCTTAAGCATTGCAGTTATGGAGGTATTGCAAACGTGCATGGATATATCAGTTATATCTGCTACAAAGCAGTGTTATAATGGTCATCCAACAATAGCAGTGTGTTAATTTTTTGAGATAATAACCATCACAGCAGTCTTAGATTATTTGTGAAGGAGTATCATTTGACTCCGTCAATAGGAATGTGCTAACTGTTGTATACCAGCATTTGCTCAACCTACGTTTTGGCCTCTAAACGGAAAGCTATGGCCGATACTTGTGCATGTGTGAAGTTGCTGGTTTGCAGCCTGCACAAATACAGCTAAGCTAAGTTAATCTTCACTTTTGTTTTAAAACTTGCCATTTTGCTGTAGTCATTACACGCTGGGAACTTTTTGGGTTTGTTGGAATTGTGTTAATATGTTACATAATTTATGTGTGCACTGATTAGCCACTTACATACGAACTATATTGTAACAATGTTACAATAACTGTAACAGCATATAGTTACCTGTGTGTGTTTATATTACATCACTATTTCTGGCATAATAGCAGTTTTTACGTGCGAAAGCAGCTACTGCTTTAGCGCGTCTTAGCCATCACAATTCTGTCTGTTTGTTCGTCTGTCTGTCTATCACAAGGGTGGATCAGTCAAAAACAGTGCAAGCTAGGATCACCATGTCTTCACTGTCGGCTGCCTGGAAGACTCTAGTTTCAGGAACTGTAAACTTTTTCCATAAATTCGAAGGGGGTTATTCCGAACGAGGGCACTGAATGAGAGGGGGGGTAGGAAAAATTTGCGATTTTTGACCAGTGAGTTGCTGTATCTCAATAATGATACGAGATAGGGCCTAGATTACCATTAATCAATCACTAATATGAAGTCGCACACTGGCTCTTGATTGCCACCGAATTCAATGACTTTGGATGACCTTGAATGCCAAAATAGGGGTTTTTATGGATTTTTTGGCTATTTTAGGCTGCGAGACACGTTTCAAGAGCGAATTGTGCCGAGTTCACTACAGATAGACCAAGACAAGCTGTGTACGAAATTTTTAGCATTGAATGTAGATTTCAACAGTCCAAGTCTTGAGCGTCTAGGTTCAAGAAAACCTGCGCATGAGGGCATCAAAGAGTGGTACCCTTAAAA
>Ga0209454_1004696_pt1 | contig 10286 bp, 10 predicted proteins | sample WorMetHERISLAND1_2_FD_187400 | JGI IMG/M metagenome (GOLD analysis project Ga0209454, IMG submission 187400) | Marine gutless worms symbiont microbial communities from Max Planck institute for Marine Microbiology, Germany - Olavius geniculatus... | ecosystem: Host-associated > Annelida >... | reverse complement strand
TGCTGAATAATATCACCTTTTGTAATTTTTGCTGTTTTCGATGTGCAAGTCCTTAAATGTTACCGTTAACAAGTGTATAGCCTAAACTTAGGTTTTGTACATTTAGCTTATATTTGCTGTTTTATTAGTAAAATAACGTTTTTCTACAGTTACGGAGATATTTGGCCACATATATTTTACAATCACGATCTTGACCGTTTGAGGTCACGTGACATTCAAACGGCAACAAGGATCGGTTGTGGTGGAATTAGTTTGGCCTCATTCAATAGCCGGTCCCGCAAAACCTCCCCTTAGATGCAAATATCTTGGAAATATCTCTTACAGAAGCCGAATTATAGCCCCTTTTGTCTCAAATTTCGTTGTCATGGCAACAAGAGTCGGTCGAGGTAAAATTTCGTTGGCAGTGTTCAATGGCCCAACCCCTACTCGCCCCCTATGAATGCGAAGATCTCACAGATATCTCTAGCAGAAACCGAGTTATAGCCCATTTTGTCCCCAATTTCGTTGCCATAGCAACCAGGAAAAGTGCGGGGTAAATTTGAATGACACCGTTAAATTGGCCGTCCCCGAAAACCATACCATGGAACCAAAAATTACGACTCTGTCTTATATACAACCAAAGTTATGACCGTTTAAAAAGAATTGTTTAATTTTTCTCATAGGCGCCATTGTATTTTTGGAAATGTTTTGAATAAATACGTTAAATATTAATTTCAAATTTTCAACCCCCAAAAGGCACATCCTTGCGCGAAACTGCATCGTTTGAGCCATCGCGTGCAAAAATTCGCCGAGGAGTCTGACCTGTAGGTGAGTTTATGAAAAAAGGTATATGGCTATAATTTGTTTGCGTATATTTCATCTATTTGTCGAAAAGCCCCCCTTGGGCAGATTTACATGAAGTTTTGCATGAGGGATTGTCTGACCGACTTAATCAACCGTGCCAAATTTTATCCTAATCAGATTAGGGGTTTTGATTCTGTGAGGGGTCGAATTTTTGACTTTTCCATAGAAAAGAGAAGTCGCCGTTAACACATGGCTTAAACTATCGTTTAGCCTGTGATGTGGCGTACGTCGTTGGTCACGTTGCCAATGGACTAGCGATATAATAATTATAAGTTTTCTCTTACAAGTGATTTTTTGATCACGCACGATTGCTGAGATATTGCATGTCATACATTTGGCCACGCCCAATTATCATTAAAATGCAGTGATCACTATTTTAAGGAGTAAGGGAGCATATTACGGTGTAAAAGTATTTCTGGGTTTTTGCCTAAGCAGCCGCCCAGGTCACGTCTTTTGAGCTATTAACAGTAATTATAGGCCTAAATCATCGGGCCGCCTTTCTGCGGTTTTAAAACTTTTTGGATAAGCTCAAAAACTGGGGCAAAATTGAGACAAATTATGGTAAGGGGTAATTGGATTTTTTGTTCACCCCGAACACACATTTCAAGACCCAAATCATTGCATTCTTGAAGTTCGAGTGCACGTGATTGCATGTTGTCGTCATTAGGTACGACTGACGATTATTTACTACGACGCTCCGGTCGAGATCTACGGACAGCGCATAACTCGTGCCTACCATCGGGTTGACGTCGCCAAGCTGAAAATACTGCTGCAGCACGGCGGAATCTACCTCGACTATGATGTCATTGTCGTCAACAGTCTTGACCCAGTTCGACGCTACGACACCACGCTAGGTACGCACCTACTTATTTAATGCGTTTAATAGTGACAGCATCGTCGTCGGTCTGAAAAAGTCGGAAAGATGACTTTGAACGGCCATAGACTTCTAAGCCGGCTAGCAGTGAATTTCACGCCCGGCTTAGCATTTTCGCGGCTAAGGTCCCGGCTAAGCCGCGATTTTTGAGGCGACAGCGGCTTAGCATTTTCGCTACGTTCCTGCAGCTTCGTGCAGTTTTTACACTTTTGCTACGTTTTTGCGTTTTTAACGTTTTTTGTGAACATTTTCTATATTGAAAAAAAGTTTAGGGCCTACCGAAAATTCTATCAAGAACTTCGAGAAGCACTTTTAAAACCATCACAAAAACAAATTTATAGGCCACATGCAAATTTCGGTTTTGTGGTAGTTTGCTTAGTTAGTCTAGTGTGATGTGACCACACGGTTGAATTGAAATTAAATAAAATTCGCTCTTTTTCCCTTTTTTCTATCTCCCCAGTTCTGGCTGAACTGCGCCTACAGAATTAGAAATTATGCATGAGGTTGTACAAATTAAGGCTAACGTTTTTTATTAAACGCTTACGAACAGTTTCTCCTGCCACATTTTAAAAGACTTTTAACATTTTAAAAATATTTTTTCTGGAACGTTTTTTACATCTATGCAATGCAGCAATGCATAACCGGCATGATATTTTGCAATGCATTATGCAATGTGTAGGCTAGTAAGTGTTCTGTACACTGTAATTTGTAATACTGTGCGACTGATTGTAGGGAAAATTACGTTACGGGGCGTTATTGCTACAACGCTTTGTGATTTTTAGTCACACAAACCGATATTATAAAATTTTTCACGGCTAGCCGCGATTTTCGCGGCGGCTGTAGCGGCGGCGGCTTAGCAAAATCACGGCTAAGTCGGCGGCTTAGGGGTCTAAACGGCCATACCGCTCTTTAGTGCTTAGGCCTAGATGATGTTTTTTCGAACTTCAGTAGCTGACCACGAGAATTTAAAAAGAGATAGATCTAAACTGTAAGCCGCAAACAAACGACCTTTAACTGCTTGACCATGACCCAATGATGCGATATTATGCAAAATCTGTTTTCATCGTCGGTTTGACTAAATTTGTCTGTCTCTCTTTTGGAGACAAAGTTGCCGTAAAAGTTTACGACGAAACAATCAGCATGGACTCTAGTTTATGTCGCTATCGCATTAGCTCAAATTTCTCGTCAGCTTTATCGTTAAAAGTTTGGGGGAAACTTTGTGTCCAATTACGCCGTAGCATGGGGCAGCAATTGCACATCCTAAATTTTTGGCTGTCGGAAAATTATTGGAGTGTCTTTTTCCTTTCACAAAAATGTAGTCCAAAAATGCAAAATTTGGAGAAATTTGGACCACAGTTTAAATTTTAAGCACCTGTAATGTCTTATGTCGAAATTTGCAACTGTATGTCGGAATTCTGTAGAAAAGTTACAACTTGATGCTGCGCCTACGTTTTTGACCCACGACGCCGCTGTTTGTGCCTCACTCTTACTCTGCGCGGTACACGGTTGTGTCATTGAGGACCCACCATCACTGGATGCGTGTGCGTGTGTCGTAGGCAAAGAAAGGCCGCCAAAGTTCATCGCTGGTATCATATTATCGCGCAAAAATTCAACGTTCCTGCGTCTGGTGCACGAGTCATATCGTAACGACTATCGCGGAGCTGACTGGGACTACAACTGTGCGCGCGTACCTTATCGGCTGTACTTAGCGCACCCCGATCTTCTGCACGTTGAACCGTATAAGTTCACGACACCCGACTGGACGGAGAGATACGACCTGTGGAACCGCGTGATCGACTGGAGGGAACTGTATGTCGTTCACATCATGGCGCATTATGATGTGCGCCAAACCTACACTCCGGAGTCGATCATGACCATGAACAATACGTTCGGCGAAGTCATGCGATACATCTACTACGGATCACCCAAACTCATTAGGCCTACTTCTTGAGTCCTACAATTGCCAAGAAAATTCCCCGCTTGAGGAAAGGATAGCTGAATAGCTTCTATGGGAAGCCTATAGGAATGTGGGGTCATAACCCTAACCGTAACCCTAACTATAACGGTCCCTGGCTATGGCTATGGCGATTGATCAGTCAGTAGTGTTTTAGTTACTTCCGTCGAAGGAAGAAAGTTATGTTTTAGTTCAGTCTGTTCGTCGTTGTTTGTCTGTCCGTCCGTTAGCTTATGCCGTGGGTACTCGCACCGATTTTCTCGTACGAGGTGTTGCCCGCCATAGCCAGGGGCCGCCGTAGTTAGGGTTACGGTTAGGGTTAAGACCCCACATTTCTATAGGCTTCCCACAGAACCCCCGCTTGAGGAAAGGAGAGCTGAATAGCTTCTATGGGAAGCCTATAAGAATGTGGGGTCATAACCCTAACCGTAACCCTAACTATAACGGTCCCTGGCTATGGCTATGGCATTGTGGCTATGGCGGCCCTTGGCTATGGCGGGCCACAATCTGTCCGACATCGCCGAGTCTTCCGAGGTTTGAAAACATCGTCCAAGAAAATCGAAAGCTTTGATTCTTATTCTTTCCGATTTTCTCGGACGAGAAACTGCAACTAACGGCTGACGATTTAGGGTGGGTAAACATTAGCCAAATAACCGTTGTTGTTAGTGAATCAAAGTTCACTATTTTTTGCTCGAACGTGGAAGGGATCATAGCTGATAACGCCGATTCTCGCTTGTCAAATGTTGATATCGCCATTCCTTCCAGAGATTTTCTCCGCCAAAGTCTATAGTTGTCCAAAATCGCGCCTAATATTGGGCGTTTGTGTCCTCTCAATTTTTTCGGGGTGCGGGAGCAAATTATCATGACCACCTTATGATGATGACGATGCGTCGATAAAGTTAGGGTTCGCCCATTTATGCATTCATGCGAAAAAGTTTTGAGAAGTTACTCCCATTAGCTCCAAAGTTATTGTGCCAAATAAGCTAAGTTCTAAACGAATTTTTGACCCCAATTTCAAAAATTGTTCGGGGACACCTTCCCCGGTGAGGTGTGTGCAAGCAAGTTTTGGTCATTCTCTAGAGTGTACAAACATTTAAGGGCGCTGCACTCCTTAAGGGCCGAAATAAGGTCTTTCAAAAAGTCGATTTCGGTAAGTCCAAACTCACATCTTAAACTTTGTAGTTAGTGAAACAAAATTCACGGGACTTTATTCTCCGAACGCATGAGAAATCGCTCTGGAAACAATAGCTTTCCGGTTTTGAATATTAGTGGTCGAAGTGTAAAATCGGGCGAAATCACACCAAATTTAGCATGTTTTTGGTTCGCAATTTTTTTGGAGGGGAACGCTAAATGTTTGAACCTGCATTATAAAGCCCACTTAATTTCCAATCACGTGGCAAAATTTCACGACGATCGGCCTAAAGAGGGCAGAGATCTCGCGTTGAAAAAAACATCGGCGGCAAAACATAAACCCGCCGGGAACCACCGTTCTGGGCGGTCTAAAAACTAAGCAATAGTGCTAAAAACAATATTGTGTTTATATTATTACAGTAAGCTTTGGTAGTTAAAATTCTGATTTTGTCGTATTATTGTATAAGTTTATTTTTTACTATTTTTCTTTAATTATTTTGTTGTGCTACCAGTGATGGTGAATAAAGATTTTCAATATTGTTGTCGCTTCCGCGGACAGTAAAAATATGTCGGTCCAGTGCCGATATATTGTGCGGTCGCCCGCGTCACCTTTAATCGTTTTAGCTAAAAATTGGAACACCGATTGCTTACACCTGCCCCGGAAACGTTTAGAAGATTTTTTTTATTTTTGAGTTAGGAGCCAGTAAGGGACGGACGGACGGACGGAGAGGTAAGACCAGTAATGCGGACTATTAGGACGGCCGCATAATAAGCAATACAGAAAACAGCAGGCAAATGCAGCATAAAGTCAGACAGGGACCAGCCGCCTAACCTGGTAAACATCCCTGGATTCAGGCAACAGATCCACTGGTGCGGGTTCTGCAGGGATATGGACGGAGTTCTGGATCGGCGGAATCTTTGGCGGTTGATCAGGGTCTTGCGGATCTACAATGTTGCTAGATGTGACTTGCTGTACGGCGCCCGGCGGCAGTTGTTGCTTGTACTGCTGTTGACCAAATTCACTGGCGTCTTGCGTCTGCATAGAAATGTGACGACTGTGAGCTAGCAAGTAAGTTAGTGGAACAAAACGTAGATTTCTACAATGCGTACAGTTAAAAAAACCTCTAATGCGCTGAACAAGCACGAAACATTTCATAATTTAGCCGTCAAGCCCTTGTTAACTCAGCCTATACTGGGCGAGTTCAAAGACTTTGATTTGACTTTTTTAGTCAGCGAGTAGTAAACGCGCCTGAAATAATCTGCCCGAGAAGTCATTTTTGTATTGCCTAATGCATTTCGGCATACTTTTACTGTGCGTATTTTGACTAGCTTTTGTAAAGTTCATTTTACTTGGTTTGTATATTGTAAAGTTTTTGTAATGTTGTGCAGTTTACTGTGATGTAAGTGGCCTTGTGGCCCTTTTGCTGATTAAATAAATGAAATAAAATGAAACTCAATATCGGCAGACCGCTAGACCAGTCCAGGCCTAAACCTGTCAAAGCTGCATAGTTAGCTTTAGCAAATAAACAAAATGTACAGCAGTTCACATTTATGCACAAAAAAGCACCCACGCAAAACATAAGATAACAGATAAGAGCTGACCTGTGATTGTGATAGTGTGACGGCAGCCGGTATCGGTTGCGGAAATGGGGCTGTAGTATTGTCAAGATACTGACGCTGACAAGACACACATCTGTTGTAATGGTCTGATCGAAGTCTCTCTAACTCCAATCGAAGTTGCTCGTTTTCCGACGTCAGCGCAGCGATCGCTCGCTGAAACTCGCTTCTTTCCCGCTGCGTCAGACAACAAGCAAGCCGTGTTATCCCAGGAAAACCCGCGAAACACTGCAATCAGTTGATGCGATTTGTCTCAGAATGCGTAGAGAAGCGTTCATGGGCTGCATTTACTGCCGCTGACAGAGTGGGTCAACCTCTTTTTAGCATTTCCTTGGGCTCCGCATAATGCATGGTTTGTACGATAGAACAGGCCTACGTAATGACAGTTCAAGGTCATCCGAGGTCGTTAACTTCGATATCTGCGAAAAAGCACTTGGGGGCCTACGCAACTTCCCATCGGTGAACAGAAATGTTCGTCCTTTCGTGCAGTATTTTTGCAGCACAGGATTTTGTTTTAGAATGAGCGGTTCTTTCAAAAAGAGTTTGCAACAATTTCAGCAAACTCTTCCTGCACGTTGCTAGCAGGCTCCCTGCAAGTCTTCACACCAAATGGCATCTCGATCTTTTCACCTGTTTTTGCACTCTGCAGACGGACGCACAGACAGACGGGCTACAGTACAGTAACAAAAATTGAGCTAATGCTCACGAGACGCGAGAAAACATATACGAGCTCCTGATAGCAAATTGACTGTCTTAGTCTATCTCCAACCGTTTCGTCGCAATTGACTATTGAGATGTGCGCCGCAGCCGAAAATCGCAAAAATCGATAAAACCTCTTATTGTGGGAGTTCAGGGTCTTTCAAAGTCATCAATATTAATACCACTAAAAAGCTCGTCACTATGCTTGTTGCAATAGGCAGCATACCCGTGCCTATCTTCAACGGTTTTTCACAAAAACTGACCAACAGCGGTAAAATAACAACTTTTACGGGGGAACGCTCTTTGATGCCTTCGTGCGCAGGTCTTCTTGAACCTAGAAAATCGAGACTTGGGCCGTCGAAATCTACGTTCAATGCTGAAAATTTCACACGCAGCTTGTCCTTGTCTGTCTCTACTGATCTCGGCGCAATTCGCTCTTGAAATGTGTCTCGCAGTCCAAAATGGCCAAAAATGCATAAAACCTCTATTTTGGTGTTCATGGTCATCTGCCGTCATTGCTCTCGGTGCCAATCAAAAGCCCATGTACGACTTTCTATTAGCGATTAATAGTAACCTAGGCCCTATCTCGCACCGTTACTGAGATACAGCGACATACTGGCTGAAAATCGCAATTTTTTTCCACGCCCTTCTCATTTAGCGCCTTCGTTGGGGGTGACTTCTTTTGAATTTATGTAAAAGTTTTACGGATCCAGAAACTAAAGTCTTTCACGCAGCTGATGGTGATGATTTAATGATCCTAGCTTGCACCGTTTTTGACTGATCCACCCGCTTGACAGACGGACAGACGGACGGACGGACGGACAGAATTGCAATGGCTAAGACGAGCTACAGCAGTAGCTGCTTTCGCGCGTCAAAACCGTAGGAACATGTGGCATGGTCGATGGCGTCTAGAAATGAATACCACTGCCGCTGATCGAAATGCGAAGCATTAAACTATATTTTCAATTTTTACGCGCGACAGCATGTACTGCTATAGCGCGTCTTAGCCATCGCAATTCTGTCCGTCCGTCCGTCTGTCCGTCCGTCACACAAGTAGATCAGTCAAAAACGGTGAGAGCTAGGATTACCAATCTTCACCGTTGGCTGCCTGGAAGACTCTAGTTTCAGGAACCGTAAAGCTTTTCCATAAATTCGAAAGGGGTCACCCCTACCGAAGACGCAAAATGAGAGGGGGTAGGAAAATTTTACGATTTTGAACCAATGAATCGCTGTATCTCAGAAACGGTGCGAGATAGGGCCTAGGTTACTATTAATCACTAATAGAATGTCGTACACGGGCTTTCGATTGCCACCCAGAGCAATGATCTTGGATGACCTTGAACGCCAGAATAGGATTTTTATTGATTTTTTAGCGATTTCGGGCTGCGACACAACTCTGTAGCGTTTGCAAGGTGTCGCCACAATGCAATGCAGATGGAGATTTTGGTATTTGTATATTAACTTAGCGTGAACACCCCAGTGGGCAGTGGGCCTTCATATATGCACTGCTGTTGCGCGTTCCCTTTGCGTTAGCTAGGCTTTCTTGTTAACTTTTACAAATGACCTACTGATGCAGTGTGAGCGTATTAGGGCCTACGGTATCAGTTGTCGCAATAGTAGATGGAGAATGTAGGATACTGACATGAGCGTCTTGAATGAGTTGACTGAGACGAGTGTCGAGAACTTCAGCTTGGTTGCGGTACGGCATTAGACTATGTACCGTCTCCTCCAATCTAAAGTATACAGTATACAGTATGCCAGTCATCGTTGTACGCCTGATAAGTTGATGATAACAATCTCACACAACGACTATGCACTCCAGTGAGGAAGTTGTCGTTTAAATGCTAAAAACCTCGTTAAAACGCTCGGACCAGATTCTTTTAAACGTTTAGCAAGTTAATTGGTGCACACATTGCGTACAGTTGCATTCGTGTATTCATTCTGCGGCCAAAAATTCGACGACAATTTTCGTTCCTTGTTAGTTCAAAACAGCCACAGGGTATCGAAAAAACAGCAATAGCCAATTAACCAATTTACAGATAAGGGTTGTCATCTGATCTTCCTACTTTAGAGTAGAATCTGGCCTGTACAAATTTCTAACTGTTAGTTTTAGTCTGCACTATAGGCCTACTCCACAATAAACAATACAGCGATAACATGGCACTTTATTATAGTCTCACACGGTCGTATCTGACCCTTATCGCAATGCAAAGATTTTGTAACTTTGGATTACACGTCAAAACGTCGCCGATAAAAATCACGGGAGTTGTTCGTACTTGATGTAGTCATGTCGAATTCGTTCCAATTCCAGTTCTAGTTCCTGCTGACGTTCGGCTGCGGCTCTCTGGTACGTGTGGTCCTTTCCCCGCAGCTTGTAATCAGAGCTGGCTCCTCGCTCCGTCTCCGACCTTGACCTTGACCTCATACCCACGTGTCTCTTGACCTCTGTTGACCTTGAACTCGCATCCTTCACATGCGACACCCATGCGTAAAGTCCGAAACTCCACTTAGGCTCACTTCGATTTGTTTTGCATTGTTGTGCAACAAACCATTCAACAAACTGAAAGGTCGCACAGAAAATCCACAGCAAGCAAGTCCGTAGAAAACTGGATGTCTACACTCTACAAGAAATCCACAACATCCTGACGTGTCAAGATGTTGCACAGCTTGCTGTGCGACTTGTTGACCACCAAATTCTTGCACAACAAACCGAAGTAGTGGAGCTTGGGCAATCAGCCACAGCAAATTGTGAAAGATCTGAGCTAATGGGTAGAAATAAAAAATAAAACAAAACTGGCATACAGGGCTTTAAGAATGCATTGTACTTTGGCCGCCAAAAGGCAGAGCTTGAAAGGGTTCTATACTGACCGCAAAAGAACACGTTTATCCGATACAACTACGAAAGGGGGAGTCAAAATTTGCAAGGAAAATTGGCACCGATTGGACGCCGCCTTAATAAAACGTGCGAATATCACTCACATAAAGATTTTATTTAGTATTTTGCAAATATTTTGATATAGTACGAGCATCGCTCGGAAAAAAAAATTAAAAAAAAATAACTGCTTGCGGCAAAAAAGTGGACCCCTGAAGTTTTTCGCCGTTTTCTCAGCAACCGTTTAAGATTTTAATATGAAATTTTACAGCTTTATTTAATGAAACGTTCTATCT
>Ga0209454_1004693_pt1 | contig 10290 bp, 9 predicted proteins | sample WorMetHERISLAND1_2_FD_187400 | JGI IMG/M metagenome (GOLD analysis project Ga0209454, IMG submission 187400) | Marine gutless worms symbiont microbial communities from Max Planck institute for Marine Microbiology, Germany - Olavius geniculatus... | ecosystem: Host-associated > Annelida >... | reverse complement strand
AAGCAGTTCCTTGCGCAGAACCGCGTCATTTGACGTATTAAGCGTAAAAATCGGTCTAACGGACTCGCCTGTAGGCAAGTTCAAGAACCAAAAAAGTGTAGTAAATTTCGAACGGGAGGGGTGTATATTTCACCTATATGGGGAGCAAAAACCCCTGGGCGGATTGAGCCCAAATTTATTTGGTGGTAGGCGTCCACGACGTAATCACGGCATTCAAATTTGGTGACGATCGGTTCAGGGGTTTTGGGTTGGCTGAGGGTTAAAGTTTGCCTTTTCCCTTATATTTTGAAGGTCGTCCTTACAGCACTCACACTATCGTGTGAGGTGTGATGGACCAAAATAGAATGAAACCTAGCGAGCGTAGAGCTAATGAAAAATCTTCATAGGCCTAGCGGTAATAACATTCACCTGAAAACTGTCGCCATTATGCTTTTCTGTCATTCTGGGGTTGCGTTTGCCAATCTTTCCTTAAACCACAGTAATAATAATGATATGATTATCTGAAGTTCTTTTTTATTTTTGGAGATTTCCACAATCTGTTTAATACGTGTAAGATGACGTGCTGTATCGACGGCGAGGCGAACCTGCTCTTGGCGATTTCATACTTGTATAATAAATATATGGCATCATGTTTACATAAAGCATGACAAACCTAGGCTACTACATTTTTTCCCTTTTCTAGGCTTATCTAGTGCTGCACACGTCTATGCCTGCGGGGCAGATGGAAAATGCAGTATATAAGTTTGCAAAGTCACAACTAAACAATCGGAACGTTTTTATTTCACAAAGACCAGAGTGAACACGTTGCTCTGTCAGCCAATAAATATTTTATTCTAACAAAATAGCCTATCTTACGTTAATGCTTCCACCCTCAACCAAGTAAATGCTAAAAATATCAAAATATCAAACATATGTTAATGGAATTATTTTTGTCAGAATGAACACAACGAACTGACATTACAACAAGTGGCAGACAATGACTAAGCACGAAATAGTGCAAGAAAGAAAGAGCATGAAATGAGCCGGTTTCACGTCGAGAACAGAATTAACTGCCGTCACAAAATTATTTTGTAACTAACTGAAAGCAATGTAAAAATGTGCCAGTTCCATACATAAAGTAATATAATATGCAGTGATAACAAGTGAATTAAGCAGATAATTGGACAGGACTCGTAACGAATGACAAATAACCTTTGTTAGGCGTACAAAATTTTTTTTTCAAAGTCAGAATTAGTTAAACTGCTTGGCAGGATTCTTTGAACATAGAACTAGATGTTGTACTAACCTGATATGACAAAAATTTACAATAACCAATTACCATATTACTCAATATCAGATCTGCTGCTTACAATCACAATAATTACCTACTAAAACACGTGTATACACGTGGCTAACCACACACGCAGACAAAACCCACAAAGTAACAACTATCAAAGCTGCACATATAAATAATGCAAAATGTAACAACATGAAAATATAACCACCATATAAAAACCATGGCATGGTACACAACAAGCAATCAATGCAGAAAATCAAGACACACACACACACTGTCTACATAGTTGCTAGAACTAAATGCGTTCCACCATTACCCCACGTTACACATATATACTGACATTAACTAATTATTATGCAATTAAAAACAATACATAGTAGCAATACATATACGTATTGGCAAAATAATGAAGCAGGTAAAGACGCACACACACATGCAACTGTTTCACTGGACTGTTTCCTGGTTGAATCACGTAAGCAGATTTATCTGAGGACGGACACTGCCTTTGTGATAACCAAGACGTCTGCCATTCACTAGTAAAATTGCTAGCACTATCAATATCAATGAGAAACACATGAGTACTCTTGGTACTACTATTCGTATTAAGCTGAGGTGGAACGTGTATCAGATATGAACTCATTAAAACAATGGTATACAATCTCAAGGCTACGGACATATCTAGCCAGTGAAGGACTGTCATGCGGTCTGCAACATACAACAGGAAAACGCCAAACATGAACAGTGAACAAGTCTTACTTAATATGTTTTGCTTCAGAGATGTGCAAACGCAGACGCGTTTGCAGACAGGATGTGAGTCCGCAAGCATTCTGTAGACGAGGTCAAAAACGCAATTTTTGATAACTTTGTGGACGCGGATGCTCCCTGTCAAAAATAAATTTCTTTACCGAAATTTTTTACTCTCTAGTAACAATAATACTACAAAGTTTCACTTGCATTTACAGTTTTTGCACATGCCACATTGGTTAAGGCTAGCTCTGGGGTCCAGTCGATTTTTAACATTATCAACGATGCTGGCAGTGCAGACGCGGATGCTGACGCAAGACGGCTTAGTTTTGCAGATGCAGATGCTATCCTGCAGATGCGGACGCAAAATTCAAGGATCTGCACATCTCTGTTCTGCTTTGCGGTTATGTGATTAACATTAAGCTATAATAAACTGTAAATAATATTATTACTTTCACATGTTGCAAGTCACATCCTTGGGCACAGGTAAGTCCCACAAACAATCTGAAGCTCAATTTCTCAATAATGGTATATTAATAATTAGCACTCCACTGATAGAAGCCTCACTGATCTAACTCGCAGAGGCTTTCGGCTTCACTTTTAGTGGCCTATGGCTCAAGAAGTCTGCACACCACTGCACTTAAGTGAAACAGTGAGGTAGATGAATATCATGCAGTGGTAGATACTTCACATATTGGTGTCTGCTTCACGTACTGGTGCTTCACATGACAACAGCAAAGTTCCTAATGCAAGTCTTCATCAACACATCATGATAACAGCAGCATAAGCTGGATACAAATGGTACAAAACAGAACATCTTTGCCTTGTCAACTAAGAAACAACTGAACATTAATGGTCACTTCACGCGTATAACTAACACTTCATGACATATGCTAAACTCATTCATGCAATGACCTACACTCCAGCAGAAAGAATATCCTATAATGCAATATGCTAGCAAAACTGACAAAATGTGCCACAAAATATGCCAGATAAATAGTTGGTGTGTACAGTATTGCACTTAATGCCACGGGCAGCATCTTCTAGCTTATTTGGAGACTTGTCTTACTGCCAGCAACAACAAAAAAACTACAACAACCAAAATAACAATGCAGGAAAAAAACAAAAAAAAACACTAACAATGATAATAACACACCCCAGTTTTACCATGTCACACAACCTCAAACCCATTTCACTCTCGTAATGCCGAACAACAAGCCTAAAATCAGAGTTACATGTGAAATAAAATGTTTGCACAAATCCAGCAAAACATTCTCAGCATCATAAGCACACATTAGTAACTGGAGCAGAATTCGTGCAATGCGTTCAAAACGCTGCACAAGATTTGCACATATGTTTTATTTCGTGTGTAACCATGGCTTAAATCTAGCACACAGAGCCACTGCACAGACAACCAGACATCAGCCATCATAAAAAGTAATAAAAAATCCCCACTCCAGAGAAAACAGCCCACCACTGGAGCAAATGTCCCCCTAAAAATCTGCCATTCTGCTCTAGGACAGAACGAATCTTCCATAATATAACTGGATATTAAAAATGCTAGATGTAAGACCTAGAAAAGAAAGACGTTAATCAGGGGGAAAACTATTTTCGGGGGATGGAGGAACTGTGTCCATTTTCATTATGTACAGCTGTAGCAGTGTACGGCAATGGTCGCAACACAACTGCTGCTTCATGTGACATCCCATGTGTCACCAGAGAACGAAGGTCTCTCACAGCGCATACAGGATCACCTGCAGTGGATCGATTGTCAGCATGTCCAGTAGCGGATCAGCTGTGCCGAAGATTGCAAGTTGTTGCAGATAGGCAACTGGACAAGTCTGCAGCCAGTGTTCCAATGTATGTGGTGACGGCAATGCCACTGGTTACAGAGAGGGTCTATTGTTAGATCAATAATGTTTCATCGTTGAGCAATGAGTTTGTGACAGTGACCAGACCAGAGCTGAGCCAGTTGAGTCACTGCTGCCACCACTGCTACGGACTGTGAATATGTGAACTAACATACATACTCTCACACACTGACATAGGCCTACTCTCAGTTGCTGCTGCTACTGCTGATGACAATGAACTCTGGACTGTAATGAAAACATATGCTCTCATACACACAGACACACTCTCAGCTGCTGCTGCTGAAGGTGAGTTTATTGAGATCAAAATCACCGAGAACCCAGCGCTGAGACGTGCTGTTGTTGCATGCGCCTGAACACACAACAAATTCTGCATTAAAACTGAGGTTAAAGGTATTGGCAGCTCTTCACGGAAACCCACCTCAGTGCTATGAAACATCACCTGCCTTGCGAGATCATATCTGCCACCCAACACAAGTGAATGTGCCCTGCCTTATCCCGGCCAGACAAGCCAGTGCTTGATTTACCTACCTCAGAGGAATGGATGGCTGAGTTGACCTGACTTCTACTTATTGTCAAAACGTGCACAACATACATATACCATGTCTGCAATAAGCCTACAGCATAAATGTAGCATTTTTTGTATATCTTAAAAATAACTTTTGGCGTAACTCATCTCGATTTTCAACACTCCAATTTTATTTGAATTTCATCAATCTAGGAAATTTCCACTGCAGTTTATTTCAACAACTCTATTGTTTTCATTTTTAATGTGCACTGTACACATGTACGTGTACAAAGTGAATACGAACCAATACTGGGAGTGTCACGCTCGGAAGCTGAAGATCTGTCGAGACATTGATTGCTACTGAGATGAATCATGCTTAATATCTGTAAACAACGACAATGACAACTATTACAACTATGATAACAACAACAAAAACAATAGTGGTACTGCTACTGCTACTATTACTACTACTACTGAAGACATTGATAAATGATGTTAAACATCTGCAACAACAACAACTAATAAAACAAATACTACTACTGCAACTATTACTACTACATTGACACTACTACTTCTACTACTAAATATAACTACTAAACTACTCAAGACACTGATTACTGCTGAGGTACAGCACGCTTAATGTATGCAAAACAAGAGCAGCAGCTGCTGCAACTGTACTAGTTTCTGCTGTGTTTGAAGGCGCAGTGTTAAAGTCTGTGCTCTAACACAGCAACTGACAGCCAGACGTACCTGATGGTCATACTGCCAGAGCTGGTTTCCACCAAGCCCATGACACTGATACAGTTTGACAGGACCTCCAAGCGCCGAGACGTCAAGGCACAGATCGTCTGATTGCAACGATTTTTTCTTTGTGTAGGAAAACACCTGCACCAATCACTGATCAACTACACTGTGTCCCAAAAACGTCCCACTTCGTGACTGTCTATATCTTCACCAAATATTAACAAATTTTCAAAATATTTTCACCGGTACATTACGTGGACAATTAGCAATAACGTGATTATTGAATATCCCATCAAACGCTAACTGTGTCGCTACACTACCTTGTGAAATATAAATGCAAGAAAAAGTAGCAATCATAGACAGCAAGCGTGTTGATAAACAAAATATGCTTTCAGAGAAAATGCAGTGAATGATCTGTACGATGCTAGACTTTGTTAAATCTGTTTCTTTGGTTATCTGGCGTATTGAACGATATGTTTGTTTCTGGCCTTTGTGGTGTAGCAAGCCTAACACTTAATCCACAATGACCACGTTCTCTTCAGTACATGTATGCTTCAGTCTGCTGGTTTCATGCTTTTGATTGGTGCTGCATATTCCCCAAATTTCTGTTAATAGCATTCCCATCTTTTCCTGTTGCAGTTCATCTTCCAACATTCTGCCAGTATTCTCTGAAAAATATACTTTTTGAACTGGACAAGTTCCTTATCAGAGCCATGTCTCTACTGCTAAATGGCACATTACATCACTGGTATATCGTGACTGCATTAAAAATTATTATTTATGACAACATCATCTGCTTTTGTTTACAAACATCCAAAATGTATGTAAAAATAAACACAATTTAATTTTTTAATGAAAATTAGTAAAAATTGTTTCAGAAGCTGATTTTTTGCATACGTTTTATAGTGATTTTAGCGATTTTTAAAAATTTATGTTTCACATGATAGTGCAGCAACACAGTTAAAGTTTGGTGGGATATTTAACAACTACTTTATTGCTAATTGTTCACAGTATGTGCCAGTAAAAGAATTTTGAAAATTGGTTAATATTTGGCGAAGATATAGAAAATGACAAAGTCGGACGTTTTTTTAGAACAGGGTGTACATCATCCTTCAGCTGCTACTGTTTTCTTGTCTCGTTCCTTCCCTGTTGCTGTTCCCACTTAATGGAACAAACTCTCTGTGAACACTAAAGCTGCTGGTACTTTAGACACATTTATATCAAAGCGTAAAACTGAACTGTTCACTTCAGTATAGCCCACCTGGAACAGTCGGGTGACAATGACAAATGTTGGCGCTCTGTCCAACGATTCTTTTTAGCATAGTGTCATTTGTCCCTGTGGATAGCCTCGGCCTTCAAGCTGGCCATGACACCAAGTACAGTAATAACTATTCCTGCCGTACAATTCACATTACGCCAAAAAATGAAAAAAAACGCAGTTTTTGATCTGGGCACCATGTATACATAACAAATTATATACTTACTAACTTATATTAGCTAGTAGCAGGAGCAAATCACATGCAACGTGTGTAAGAAAACATCGTTGATGTGACACTCTACAGCTTTGATGTTCTATAGATTAGTTTTAGAGTTAGTTGGAGGTATAGTTAAGTTTAGGGTTAGAGTACTGCACTCTAGTAGCAGAACTTTGGGATGGCAGGCTTATTCCAAATCCAGAGTAAACATCAGGATACAAGCTACAAAACACACCCACAGCCAGTGTTATACAGGAGCAATGCAGGTGACAGTGTACACCTACAATGAGTCAACAGCAGTGAAATTAAAATGAAAATAAACCAATGCCAAGTGTAATACAAGCGAAAACACACCTGGTTGCCACCAAGACCATGACAATCAGCCATTCCCACCTTCTCCCCGGCTTTACGACCAAATGTATCCAGACACATGCCAGTGTCCTTGTTACGAATCTATCACCACCACACATTAACAAGTTATGTATATCAAACAAGAAATCTGAGCTAATGCTCATGAGATGCACGAGAGCTTATAGCAGTTCCTGTTCGCAGGTAATCTAGGTCTATCTCCATCCATTTCGTCGCAATTCACTCTTCTGCAACCAAAAATTGCAAAAAAATCTCTTAAAACCCCTATTTTGGGGTTCAAGGTCATTCAAGGTCATCAACGTTGACATTCCAAAAAAGCTCGTCGCCAGTGTTTGTTATAATAAGCAGCACGTCTGTGCCTATCTGCAACCATTTTCATGCTAGACAAGTCAACAGTAGATAAATAACCACATTTTAGAGGGGTACCCCTTTTTGACACCCCTGTGCGCAGGCCTCCTTGAACCTAAAAGATCTGGACTTGAACTGCTATAATCTACTTCAATGCTAAAAATTTCCTATGCAAGTTGTCTTGGTCTATCTCCAGCCATTTCAGCACAATTCACTCTTGAAATGGGCGTTACAGCCCATAATTGCAAAAAATTCACCAAAACCCCCTATTTTGGGGGCTCAAGGTCATTAAAGATCATTGATGTTGACATACCTAAGAAGCTCGTCATCAGCACTTGTTATGATAAGCAGCATGTTTGTGCCTATCTGCAACCATTTTCATGCCAGACAAGCCAATAGCGCTAAAATAATGTCTTTTTATGGAGGAGGGGATGCCCCTCTTTCTCCCTTTCGTTCGGGGGGGATCCCCCTCACCCAGCAGCATAAAATTTTGTCACAAAATACTAGAGATGCAACACAATCATATGCTGAAAACCTGAAGTCTCTAGCTCACCTGGGCTCTGATCGGTACCGGGATGTGACAGACAAACAGATGCCAAGACAGACAAACACCAGGACAGAATTACCGTAGCTAATACGTGCTATGCCAGCTATGCTAGCTCTAGCGTGTAAAAACAACGACTTCCACATAATGCAGCCAGATCAACAACAGATAAACATCACCAAAACTGTAAGCAACTACTGTAAAATGGAATAACTCAAGTTAAACCTGCTTTTATAATTTTTAACCGTTAATCTTTAAAAAATTTGATGATCCTGGTTAGGTGACTGGAAAAGCATCCGGCCTAAAAAACATTATCACAACTGCTGAATGTTTACTTCGATAGATCAGCATAACCTTGAGCAATTCTAAAAAATGTGGATAGCAGGTACAGCTAAATAGTATGGTAAAATAGTCGAATAATGTTTGAAGTAGTTCTGTTTATTTATCATAAATTTATGTTCTTTCATGTTATTAATAAAAGTGTATTTAGCTATTTAGTTAGAAAGCTAGTTTCATCTACTCACCCATTCTTGATCAAAACCTCAGAGCACATTAAAAGCACAAACCTCGCCCAGCGAGAAATAGTCGATGGGCATCTGAGACTCGGGATAAATTGTCTCAAGATACCAGCGAAAACTCTTACACTGCAGACGCTCACGAAGCTTACGTCGTTCAGATACATCACCATAGTCCGTCTGCTTCACACCTAACAAACACACAATTCACATCATCATCATCACAACTGAACTCATCATTATTGCACTCACCGACAGAATGGTTCGACGTTTTCACCAGTAGCAGCGTGTCTGCCAGATTACCCAATAAATTATGAACAAATTGAAAGAAAATCTTGCCAGAATAAAGCGTAAAAAAATTCCTGCTCTTCCAGTTGCTGTCCGTCCCTAAAATCTTTATTTAACAGCTCGAAAATAATGGGGCAGTTTTTTGAGGCTTTAAAAAGTTTTAACAAAAGAAAAAGCTTGGCATCTAGTTTGTTATGCTGCAGTATTTTTTTACTTTAGTTCTCATGAGTGTGGCACCTTGTTCTTATGAGCTGCTCAAGAATATTGCGAAATAAAAATATTATTTCCACCTAACGCCTACTTTTTTGCCAGACTGCAACTGAAAGCACAGGCCTAAAAACAAGTGATAACATTTTAGCAATGATCCAGATCATCATGCACATCTTAAAATTTTACAAAGTACAAAAATGTGCATAGCACACAAGGTCGATAAGAAACCTATGAATAAAGAATATAATTATGCAGCAGATAGTATAAAGTCATTTATATAGACCAGTGGCAGCACTAGAGAGATGTTTTGTTTTCACAGTAATTCCAGCTATAAATATGACTATCAGATCATGTGGAAAATAATTATAAACAAACAAATCGGGCAAAAATTGTATATTCAGCATAAAATAATCTGGTTTACAAAGTTTGTTGAAAATTACAGAAGAAATATAAATTCAGAGTACATAGAATGTTAAGACACTTTTCTCTGTACTTCAGTTTTTGTAGCAGATGATAAGTAAAGTTATGATGAGATGCACAATATAACACTGATGTTTCACAGTCCAACAAACAGGCAGCAGTTGTGAAACTAATTATATCAATGTCTGTGGTCAACATTCATCAGAAACAAAAGTTATCATTAGTCAGTGGCTAAAACTTACTGAAAAATCTAATGGCAGCAACACAACATGCTTCGCAAGACTGTTCTGACTACTTTACTATTGGTATGCACTGCAAGACAGTTCTTATACGAGCACGCAACATCAAGATTAAAAACTAACATGCACAGAAAAACACACGACGCATGCTACAATGAAATAGAAAAAAAGAATTATGACCGCATCAAAAGGTACTAAGATTCGTAACTTGATATGTTTCATAAATATTGAGTGCAATTTTATGTATCGTGTATTGTACAGACTGTTTTTAATTGTTTTGTAGCTCGTCACTTTTTGTGTATTGCGTTTAACAGGGGTGTGTCTGTTGATTGCTTTAATAAAGACCATCATCACTGATCAGTTATGCAATTATTCTTATCCTCATGCAGCCATCACTGGATCTGCAGAAACTAAGCCTTCTCAGCACACTTTGAATGCTTCACTACACTGAGTTATCGAGAATCACTACACCGTGGGCCATAAAAAACGTGGCATTGTACTTTTGTCCATATCTTCACCAATAATTGACCGATTGTCAAATTTTTTCGACTGGCACACTCTGTGAACAATATGCAATAATGTGATTATTATACATCCCATCACACTGTAAATGTGTCTCCACACTACCTTGTGAAATATAAATATACTTTATACATATTTCACAAGGTAGTGCAAAGACGCAATTATGATGTGGTGGGACATATAATTATCACACTGTTGCAAACTGTCCGTAGAGTCTGTC
>Ga0209454_1004692_pt1 | contig 10290 bp, 2 predicted proteins | sample WorMetHERISLAND1_2_FD_187400 | JGI IMG/M metagenome (GOLD analysis project Ga0209454, IMG submission 187400) | Marine gutless worms symbiont microbial communities from Max Planck institute for Marine Microbiology, Germany - Olavius geniculatus... | ecosystem: Host-associated > Annelida >... | reverse complement strand
GTAATTGAAAGGCCTATATAACACGTGATCAGCTGTGGACTAAGCCTAGACCTACATTTGAGCCAGGGGCGGGGTTCCATCAGGCCTGCTTAATGTCTGCTCGATCGTGTAAACGGGGTATAACTGTCGGCAGACAGATAAACGATCTTGGTAAAATAACCAACATCGAGGTCAACTCAGCCTTCCATCTCTCAGGGGTCGGCAAAACGAGTATCAGCCTGTCTGGCTGGGGTTAAAGCGGGATTCATTCATATGTATCAGGTCGCAGCTAACACAGTCTCACACGCGGTATATAGGCAAGAACAGTAATAAAATAGACATACAATTTTAGTTATTTTACTCTAAACGCGAATGTACAACATAATAACAGCTATTTACCGTTTTATTCTGTTGCAATTCTCGAACCGCGAACGTTACTTCTCCGTGGTGACTACAACAGCTAACACACACATCAATACGTTACTATCAATTTTGTTTTCGTTTGCTCATAAATTTAACCTTACAAGCTCATGGCAGCAAATATGACAACGACTGTTAACGTGTAACGTCAAGACAACAGCACTGTATTCCATCCCCATGCCGTAGGTAAAACAAGTATACCCGCTTGTCTGGCTGGGGCTAAGGCGGGGCACGTGCATCTGTGTCCGGTGGCAGGCGTGTGATCTCCTAGGCCTATTGAAAATCTTTACCCACCATTACTGGTAGATACATAACAAAATATATAATAGAAAAGTAATGGAAGAAACATAATACAAACTGCAAGGGATGTTTTGTAGCTCTGAGAGTCACATCCTACCTTTAACATTTCAAATTAACGTTTACTGTACCCCATATCTTGAAAAACCAAAACTATTCAACAGTTGGTAACGATAACAGAAATTTAAACAGTTAACTTTTTTCAAAAATACTATTAATTAATTGCTAGTTTCAATTTTAACTAACAGCGTATTTGTATCAACTTAGTAAGTTATTCAGCGAAGAGCTGTCACAAAAACACTGGGACAACATAGATAAATTTTATATAGATAAATATGATTTTTCCGATCACGTACATTTCAAGGAGATGCCTATTGCTTATTAAATGTTCGTCATTGCATTGCTTTATAAAGCATCTTGAATTAAAAATCTAATGACTAAAATTGGTTAATCGTTTATTTCCGCTGCTCTGCTTTATTTGCTTGATGATTTGCACTATTACAGTCTAACTGCCCGTATAATTAGCAAAAAACATAAACACAACGTTGACTTACTCGTCAGAAGTCTGCATCCGCAAAGTCAGCTGTAGCTTTTTGTTGACGTCAGATGCCAACAGTTCACTAAATAAGAAACATGACAATTAAGCTATTAAACTAAAAATTTGAATGTGCTATAACACAATGCACTGTACGGAATAAATGGATAAAAATTAGCACAATGTCCATGACCACGACCAGTGTAATTTCAAAAAACTTAATGAAAAATCTATTCATCATTAGCAGCAACGCAAAAAAACTGAACAAAACACAGAAAACAAAATGTAAAAAAATCAGATACCGTACTACATAAGTGCGAACTCTAAATTAATCATAACTTAACTAAATCTTAACTATATACATGTATAGCTGTGGGCTACAACACAATGATTTGTCATTTGCATTATACTGTTCAAAGTTACAACATCAACATTATTGCAACACTACAGAGTACACATGATAGTGATCAAAACAGCATGCAATGCCTGTAAGCTGTCCTGAACTGTGGACAAAATCATAAGTCACACAAACAAAAGATTAAAATTAATCGACATTAAAATGCGGTACCCACAAAGAGAACTTCTCGTCAAATAAGGGATTGACGTCGTCAAAGACTTGTTGAGTGCAGCAACTGCTGTAGCCCATAGCATCCGGAACCAGAGCCAACTGCCATTAGACAATCACATACATGCGATTACACAACTGCCTAGGGCAAAATAATAAACAAAGTAATTACAAAAGCATACAACAAATTAAAAATTTGGGGCAAAACCCAACGTGAGTCCGCCCGGCGCCCTAAGACCAATTGGGGGGAAATTTAGGGGGTTAAATTACCCCGGTGGCAAAGTCACGTGGTCCGGACTCAAATGCATTAGCGTACGCAGAACAAATCAAATCAAATCAAAATAGTTTTATTAACAGCAGCAAATACTGTTAAAGGAATGAAAGGTCAGAAGAAATCTGACATCTTACTCACACCATCCCTAACAAGTTACATGCTACACACACAATTTATAAAATCAAGTTCGTTAATCGTTAATCTATTGTTAAAGACATACAGTGATGGTGCCAAAACAATATCATCGTGCACTATCTAAACTGTTCCAAACATCAATACTTCGATTAGCAAAGCTAAACGCACGGCTGTTAAAACGGCTAGTCTGTTTCATCAGCTTGAGTGGATGACCACGGGCAATGGAAGAGCCAAAAGTAAAAAAAAATCAGAAAACTCAAGAGCATTAAGACCATGAACAATACAATAAATCATTATCAAGTCAAACTTTAAACGTCGTAGTTCAAGCGACTCCGCACACAATATATCAAAACGTTGAGCATATGTCAAAGAATTAAGCGTACCAATATGCTTCGTAAATCGACGCTGTACCGACTCAATTTTATCAATATCACAATGATAATGAGGGTTCCAAACAGGTGAACAGTATTCAAGTAAAGGCCGCACGTAAACTATAAAAGCCCAAAACAGTCGAACTTATCGACTTAGGGTAGGTCAACATGCGCGCTTATAACTTTTTTGTTAATGGACCAAAGTTCACGAAATTTCTTTTGTTCAATTTGTTTTGTTTTGTTTTGGGGATGAATCGCCGTTGATAACATCGTTTGCTGCTTGTCGATATCTCTATGCGTTTCAGAGATATTCGCGGTCAAAGTCAAATGTTTTCCGATATCGCACAGTTTTCAGCGGACTATAACTAGACAACCTTATCTAGTAAAGCTATCAGCAGCAACAGAAAATCGATGCTGCATAGCGTTTCCATATTTGACAAGAACCGAAGTAATTCGATAAAACGCGAAATCGCTGATCGGTGCTGCCACCTGGTGAATCCTAAATAAGCAACTGTAGGCCTACGTTTAACTGAAACCCACAAGTGTACCTAGCAAATGGCATCTGAATCCGAAGAACTGTATGTACTGAACGAATGTGTCAGACAGAAAGACTGACAGACCACACACGCTACAGAGAAATATGCCACAATAGGCGGGCCGAACCGCAAGGTTTGCGATTTCGCCTTCTGAAAACTAGCCCCTTTTCCAAGCTGCTCGGCCACTACCCACACATCTCATTAACAGACAACTGCCCAGTTGCGAACACCCGCTACAGACATTCAGACAGAAGCTATACTGAGTTAGTGACTTACGGTGCTAGCACGAACCTTGACTCGTGTGCTGAACGTTGAAGGTCGATAACGTGAACTGCAGTAGATGTCTTTAGCCTCCACAACTGCACAAAAAATACAGACGTACACATATTACTTCATAGCCTATTTATTCCTCCTATCTCCCACTATAATGTCTGGAGTGTTATAAGTGGACATAATCTCGCTAAACTTAAGCATGACAACTGATAGCATCTCACGTTTGTATATCACAGTGCATCCGGACAGAACCCGCCGTCGATGAAGGCCATGAAATGCGTATGTTTCAACACGGTCTGCAGTGTATTGTGCTTCACTTCACATAATACAGCGCAGACGGTGCTGAAACCTATACACAAACGCTATCAATCACAGAGACGCAACAGTTATACATGTATAGGGTAATTATAAAAGTTGACTTAAAGAAGCATTATAGGCCTATCCAATACATCTAACACAATAATTGATTAAATAAAACGTTAAATAAAGCAAATAATTATTAATTGTGTCACAACGCATTCATGTCAGCTATAGCGAAACAAATCACGCACTTTCCTGTCTCTATACGAATGAGCAGTGCGGCGCGGTTAAAGATCCGGCAAAGCTGGTTTGCTTCTTTCCAATCAAAACTAACATAAATTTTTTTCTGTCTAAAACGCGAACTTAGCGAAATGTTGTAATCAAGCTGTGAATACGGAATACCGGCCTAATAGTCAGGTACTGACCGTGCACTGTGAGCAGTCCGTTGTTGACGTAAGTCGACAGCAATATCTGACCTACAACCGACCGCAGCATTCAGCACGGTCAAACAGACGTATCTTCTGTATTGCATAATGTATATTTTTACATTGTGTATATACTCACATTTTGCATTTTGTATTTTGTACTCACTGTACTATTTAAATAGTAATCATACTAATAGTATCCAATTATTCAGACTATTTTAACTACATTTCCCCATCTTCCAACAAACCGCATTCTAAAATTAATGACGGAAAAATGAGAAAACAGATTACGGCGAATTAGAACAGACATTTCTGTTACATATGCACGCTCATAATGGACAGTTCTTACAACTTTAGGCTTACGTCAATCTTTTGTTTTTGTGTGTGTGTGTTTTATATTGGGCTTTTCTGTAAAGATTAAATTTTTAGTTCCATTATTATGCGTCCCCGAAATGACTTTTTTATGCATGTGTTGAGCGGGACGTTAAACTCCTACTTACTCACTCCAACTACATGTACTGCTACTGCTGCTATTGCAACTAATTAAAGTAGCTTCTTTTTGGTTAACTAAACTAATGCATGTTTTTCAATTTATACTCTAGATTAAGCAAGATCGCCAAAAGTAAAATCCTGTTAATTATTTTTGACCATGCATAATCTTTATTTCAGACAGCAGGCCTAGTCTACGCAGTACGCACACAAAACAAAAAAACACAAATAAAATTGCAAAAGCGTGCATAAAGTACACGATTAAATATCACAAACACCGATGTGCACACAATAAAATCAGTTACAATAACTCACAAATGATATAAAAAAAATACATAAAAATACAATAATTTAACAATAAACGAACTTATAAAACTTTTTTTAGAAAAACAATAGAAAATAAAAATTTGCTAATTCAAGAAGATAAGTGATTTAAAATGGTCACTCGTTGCAAGGAAAAGTCGACCCAAACCTCTATAGGTCGGAAGCACTTTTCCACGACATGGAGAAAATGTCCCGTGGTCTGGAGCTGGACTGAACATAACGTAGCTGTCGTCGGAAGCGCAGCTGTCATTACCTGGAAATCAGTCAAAATGACAAAAATCAACTAAACCAGTAAACAAAAGTCAAAAGTTAATCACACGCACACATACATAAGCATAGGCTTAAGCCATCTTTCCATCCGACGCGCACAGACACAGCACATTATACAGTGACGTCGTCGCAAGGGAGGGGCCCACCCTAAATCTTTGGCTGTTGGAAAGTTGTCAGAAAATATTTTCCTTTAGGACAAATTTCGCCCAAATGAAAAATCTGGGGCTCAAACCCCCTAATTTTGGGAAAATTTAGAGGCATTGGCAATGTTAGATTTTAAGCGCCGTTAATGTCCGTGAATTCGCATAATACATGCTAATTCGACTGTTTAGTCCATGTTCCACTACAACTAACTTCAGACTACCTGCAAGACTAAGTAGAACCGAAGTAAAATCAGTTTAGCGACAGTAACCGATAAATGAAGTATAAAGCGTTTCTTACTGTCAATGCAGTCGACGTGCGAATCGTGTAGCATCATCTTCACTGAAAGTCGTATGACAGCAGCAGCAGAAGCAGCACGAATAGATAGCAACGTGACGACGTGATGTGATATGTGAACAGCCGGCAAACAGCATCGCAATATACGAGCGATGTATCCGGGCACTGGTTGACTGCGGGTGGTCGCTCACCGTGCGTCGTGGGTGGCGCCACATCAAACAGTAGCAGCTCAATTACTGCACTGGCTGCTGCTGCAGTCTAGGCCAGGTATTGGTCAATAGCTGCTGGTCAGTGGTCACAGTTGTAACTCGACGGGCGTGCCACACAGCATGAAGGCTGCGCCGCCCGAAAACTTTGCCGACCGCCGCCCCGAGTCCAATCAAGCCACCGAGAAAATCAGCGAATGCTCCGAGCACGGTGGCTGAACAAGTGCTCCGTCCGTCCGTGCTGTCAAATCAAGTCACGCACGGGCGACTATATATGTAGGTTAGCAAGCTTTCTGAACTGAACGCACGACGACAACATAACAATAGCATGTAATGCAATTAAATCAGTTGCATGACAAAGACGCACGCTTTGCTAGCACTTTTACAGCGAATCTTCACAGCTCGCGGCTGTAACGATCACTCGACGGCACAAGACCTGCACGCGTGCTTTAGCTGACTAACTTTACAACGCAGCTTGATTTGACACTCGTCCGAGCACTTTATATGTGCGCTGTATTAGCCTAATGCTCTAACGCAAACTTACTTTGCATTTTTGGATCGTTTTAACGATCTCAAATTTCCAGGCCGGCAGCAGGGTAAACTGTTGTAACGCGCTTCCTGGTCCGACACGCAATGCAGATAAACTTTTGAACTTCTGCTGATGAAAATCATGCACATAATAATACAATGCAAAGGTTCTCGCTGTTTCTTTTGTTTCCTGAGCATCTGTGGACGTAGCGGACTCTAGCATGTGGGAAAAAGTGCTGCGCGGGATCGTGACAACCTCACGTTGAAAGTTTTGCTAAATATTTAAATAACTACTAATCAAAATTAAAAACGATGATAAGTTAGCCTAATTTGTGTATACATCTCACTTTTGAAAATTTTCTTCGTTTTGTTCACTACATCTTTGCGAATAAAAATGAATCTATATAACGCAGTGGTCCAGCGGCAGAAGAAAGAGAAAAAGAGAGAGGAGAAAGAAGTATGACGTCATTGAGTAGCTTTCATCTTGAGACGCTCGATGACGTCTAGTGATTGCAGGTCGCCGTTGCTCGCCAAAGACAGGCTTCAGGCGACCACCCTGCTACGTCAGCGGCTGCCGATAGCATCTTCTTGTCTGGCGCCTACACTGCGATGCGGCGGCGTCTACCACTGAGCACAGTGGCGTATCTAAGCGGCCCTTGCGCCCTGTCTCTCCTTTGAAACTAAAAATAGCAAAAAAACAATTTATTATAAAACGACAAAAATAATAAATTTGCGAGTAAATTTGTAGTGTCGACGATAAACGCGCCGATTCTGCGACGAGGACGCAAGAGTTTATTGCAGTCTGCATTTGTCATTAAAGTAAGTAAGAAAGTTGCCTTTTTTAAAACCCTACTCACTCACTCACTAACTTTTTGCAAGTGTCAATGCACAAGCCTTACATGAATCAGTAATGCACAAGAAGTTACAAATACATTATGTCCATTATGTCTATAAAATGCGCAGAGTCCAATACAATCTTCTTTTGCATCCACCGTTTATAGTCACTTTGCTTTAGTTGTACTTGGATGTTTGTGATCATTTTAACAGTTTAATTTTTCATTCTGTCCCTGTCTGTCTTTTTTTCTTTGTCATTTGTGTTCTGCACTTGTTGCAAATAAAGTGTTATAATAAAGGGTTATTAAAAGCTAAACAAAGTGCTGCTGCGTGTTTAGACAATTTTATCTCGTGTTCTTTAATAGGACAATTTTTCAGAAAGCCATACTACTGCATCTCTTTAGAATATAGTAATTTCTCAATAACTTGCAATTCAAAGTAGATTAATTTTAAGTCAAGGTAATGTTTGAACACTTATTAAAATGTACATATGATTTTAGACTACACCGTTTTTTGCATTTCTGAATATGCCTTCACCGTGCGCAGAGCTAACTACTGCGGCCGCTGTGCACAGCCTGACTTGGATTTCATACAAAACACAAAGCGCCTTGAATTGCCTTGCATTGCCATCCGAGATCTTGATTAGAGCATGCAGCGAATGGCGGCGCAGTCGACGGACGGCGACAGACAACAATGTGCATGCGCATTATAGAACAGTCTGATTATACATTCGTCTATTGCTCTGTCCACGGCGCTGCTGTAATTCTAGGAAGTTACGAATACGAATTAAAATAATGTTTGCATTGTGAAATCAGTTGCCACAAAGCTAAGGACTTAGAAAAAGAGCTACGCGGGATCGTGATTCGTGAGATAGCCAGGACTTGGGCCCACCAGAACGAAAACCCGTCAAAACGAAAGAAAAATTCGTTTTATTGGGAAAATGGTGTCATTCTAATGGGATTCGTTCTGTTGAATTTTCGTTTGTTAACTGTTGCAAAATTCTGTGCGAAAAGTGTTACATGTGTTCGAACGTTTATGCAAATAAATTTGTCTTCAGATAAGATAATAGTCAAAGTGTATTTTATGCTTGCCAACATATGGATCGTAGTTTGTTGAACAGAAATGTGTACAAAAAGTGGTCGGCCAGCCGTCTGAGAATCGGTCACGTGGACAGCAGGTGTCATGACGTCATGACTGAGAGTGTCAAGCTGGACGCCGCATGACTCTGCACACCTATGACGCTGCTGCATGGTGACAACTGACCAGCAGTAGCTGTGAATGTTTAACCGTGTGACGTGCTCTGCATTTGTGAGTACAAACTCGCCACGGCGTGCTGTCGCGTGCTGATGATTATGTACTAACTACGTAGCGATAAACACGCGTACAGATTAGCCTAATGCACAATTAATTACTGTAGGCTACTGTCAAATTATTTAGAACAAACTGCAGCATATAGGATAAACATATTCAACGACACTGAAAGACACTCAGCAACAAGAGTAGCATCTACTCCAGAGGCATGGCTCCCGGTGGCCTTAGACAACAAAACATATCAATATCAGGAAATATCAATATCCTGTGAAGACTGCTTGCAATATGTTGGGAAATAGTATGAAATTTGAATGTCATGCGCTACAAACAACGCTAATTTTAAAACGCTGTTTTTCATAATCTGTTACGGACGTTTTGTTCTTGTAGTCATCAAACATGCTGGGCAAGTTTTTTTGGGAAACGTCAACGTACAGAAACAGAAAGATACACTAATGATCTTCATGAAGCACTCATAAAGAAAAACCATACTGAATTCTGGAGATGCTGGAAATCTAAATGCGAGTCTAGTAGTAAGTGTACTGAAGTAGAAGGCAGCGTAGATGCCGACACCATCGCCAGTAAATTTGATCATCATTATTCTCAGTTGTATTCATGTAACAACGCGGATAAAATGAGTAAAATTGTGGAAGTATACAAAGAACTACGCAGCTCCTATACTGGCTTTCCGTTATACCCAACGACATCAAGTTTGACACTGAATTAATCAGTACAGTCATTGTAAAGCTTCACTGTGGCAAAGCTCCTGATATTGTGGGGCTAACTACGGAACACTTATTATTTAGCCACCCTAGCTTACCTTTGATCTTATCCAAGTTGTTCGACCTAATCGTTCTAAGCCAACAAATCCCTGCTGGATTCAGATATAGTTACATTGTTCCAGTTCCCAAACCAAAAGACTGTCGCACTAAGACAATGAGATGTGACGATTTTGGAGATATTGCGATTAGCCCTGTTTTGTCTAAGCTTTTTAAGCACTGTTTTCTTGATAGATTCCAGTCATTATTACTTTCCGGTGATAACCAATTTGGTTTCAAAAAAGCATTGGCTGCAGTCATGCAATTTACACTGCAGCCCAAAATCGCCAAAAAATCTATAAAACCCCCTATTTTGGTGTTCAAGGTCATTCAAGGTCATTGACTTCGGCGCCAATCGAGAGCCAGTGTACGACTTCCTATTATCGATTAATAGTAACCTAGGCCCTATCTCGCACAGTTACTGAGATATAGCGACTCATTGGCCAAAAATCACAAATTTTACCCACCCCCTCTCATTTAGCGCCCTCGTTCGGGGTGACCCCCTTCGAATTTATGGAAAAGCTTTACGGTTCCTGAAACTAGAGTCTTCCAGGCAGCCGATGGTGAAAATTTGGTGATCCTATCTTGCACCGTTTCTCACTGATCCACCCGTGTGACGGACGGACGGACGGACGGACAGACAGAATTCCGATGGCTAAGACGCGCTGAAAGCGCGCGTAAAAAATCGTGTTGCTTACGAGTTGGATCCCGATGCGATGCTGTTTGTGGTAACATTTTTAGCGCTAGAGGTTAAGTTATCGCATGGGTAACTGAAATGCGTTACCTCGGCGTCTATGTCACTTAGTCAAGAACATTCAAATGCTCATTAGAACATGCAAAACGCTCTTTTTACCGAGCTGCCAATGCCGTACTTTGCTAAAGTCGGTAGAGTTGCGTCCGAGGAGATCACGTTACATCTGTTTAAGTCTAAATGTTTGCCTGTTTTTTCTTGTACGGACTAGAAG
>Ga0209454_1004691_pt1 | contig 10293 bp, 9 predicted proteins | sample WorMetHERISLAND1_2_FD_187400 | JGI IMG/M metagenome (GOLD analysis project Ga0209454, IMG submission 187400) | Marine gutless worms symbiont microbial communities from Max Planck institute for Marine Microbiology, Germany - Olavius geniculatus... | ecosystem: Host-associated > Annelida >... | reverse complement strand
CAATAAACGGATTTGCACGAAATTTTGCACAGATGGTCATCTCGCGGACGTTATCACCTGTTTCAAATTTTGCGTCGATCGGTTGAGGGGTTTCGGATCTGCGTGGGGTCGAATTTTGCCATTCTCCATTGACTTACCCGGTCGCCATTAACACAGGGCTGCGCACCCTCGCACGCACACACACGCACACAGACAGAGGGACATAGAGACGCGGGTCAGTTGAGCGGCGTGCAGTTCTCAATGGTCCGATCTATCATTAGACCAAAGTCTTGTATCAGGTCTTGTATCTTGTATCAGCTGCAGTGTATTCCTAACAGTGGACGACATACCTGGACCATGCATAAGTTGTCTCGTATTTCATCAGTTAGTTTTGGGTTAGGAAGGTCACTCAGCATATATTTGGAAAACGTCGCCTGTGTGACGTCTCGCTTGTATGACAGATGGCGACACTGACGCGGACAGCTGCACCACATAGTGCTACGTATGTAATCGTAAGCGTTCATGTCTCCTATCTTGCACTCTAAGTATGTTATCGGGCTGCAAACAGGTACATCGCCTACACAGCAACAACAGATTCACGCAAGTAATCCTTGACGAATTAATTAATTAGCAACTTTAGCGCAAAACTAGCCTAATTAGTTTCCTTCAGTTTTTTAATGCCATTCAAAGGTAGGCCTATGCTATAGTAATAAAAATATAACATCATAGCATTTACTCCATTAACAGATGAAAGCATTTTTCAGAACGCTTCCTAGAAAAATATAAATCAGTTAAAATAGTAAAATTGTTGACGCTTGACAAATCAACAAAATACATTCATTCACACAGCTCAGAAACGCCCTGATTCTTTCTGAGACTTTGGCGCTTTATAAATCATTTACTTACTTACTTACTTACTTAAAATGTAAATTGGAATGAGATGGGTTAAAGGAGCCCAAAATGCGTAAAATGCGATTTTGGCTTGGAACTCTACTTCGGACCCACTAATGGAGCTTGCAAGGAGAGAGAGGGAAGAGAGAAAGAGAGACAGAAAGAGTTTATTTTCCAAAATCGCAACACAGTATAACCATACACAAGTGAATGACATAGGAGGGTGGCCAGAAGGGTATCTACCCATCAAATGCTGGCCACCCATTTTTACAATCAATTTTACAATATGGCATACTCAACACACCAAAAATAATAAACAAGAGAAAAAATATTTTAAAAACCAAACAAAAAAAGTCCGTGCACTCACACAGACCAAAAATGTCTAGCATTTACAAAAACATGATAACACAATACGTATGAAACAGAGCAGTAAAATTTAACCTAAATGGCCCTACCTAGAGTATAAAAGATGGCGTAAGTTTTTTAAAATAGATGAGGTAGGAAATGAAACCACCATTCGATGACATATAGTCTCATTAATAAGTGTGCCAAAAATTATTATAATCGAACATTCATTGTTCAAGTTATTGCAAAAAATGTAGTCACATGCTTTTTTTGAGACACAGTGTAGTAAAATGTCTAAAATCCCCGCTCAAAGTCTTATCGAGTTACGAGGAAGCGGGCGACGGGTGGCTATTAGGAGAGGTGATAAGTGCAGTCGACGGTTCTGATTTATTCGACCAATAAGTGGCGACGAATACATAATGTGGCATAATCGACACCGGGCGAGGATAATGCGTGATCTATTCGCTCGGCGGCGCCTATGAAAAATTCATCCACAGCATCCCGTACATGCACCGATACAGTGGACCGACCGGGTGGCGTTTTATCTGAATTAGATGGTTGATAAATCATTGACGCATGCGTGCGCTGTTCACGTCGCCATATACATCATCTCGCAACGTCTTAGTATACAGGGTGGTCCAGATAATAAAACTCCAGCTTATGCGTCACATATAAGCATTTTTCACACATTTATTAGGTAGTTTTTTTAAATTTTACAAAGTAGTCTAGTGACACCTAATTAATGATCACCTTTATTGCGAATTTTTCACAAAATGCAGTACTGAAAGAATGTTGATAATCTTTCGATATATTTTACGAAGACTTCGACAGAAATTGTAGGCTAACTTTTTGGCCAACCCTGTACAGTACATTGTGTCTCAAAAACCAAATGCCTGTTACATTTTCAAATAACCTAAGTCTTTAACAATCCTGGTTCAATGTCAACGAATTTTGGTACAGAAAAATCGTCGTCTTATCAGCATTTAACATTACTTATTAGTTTGTGACAAATATTAAGAACAGAGCCTGACGAAAATATTTTTCCGCAATTGCATAAACTTTAGGGCTAAAACTCCCACTTTTGGCAAAATTGGGGGCGCAATTAAAATTCTGAACGCCTATAGTTTTATCTGTCGAGAATTTGGCAGCTATCTGTCGGAAAATTGCAACTTTTTACGCGCGACAGCAGAATGCTTCGCGCGTCTTAGCCATCGCATAGGCGTCCGTCCGTCTGTCCGTCCGTCCGTCCGTCACACCCTGGCACTATATCAAAACGGTGCAAGCTAAAATCACAAAATTTTTACCATGGGCTGCCACAAGGTCTCTAGTTTTTTGTGACGAAATTTCGTGCCCCTGCGTGCAGGGTTCCCCTCGAACTAGGGCGTCAAAGAGGGGTACCCCCGCTAAGAGACGTTATTTTGACCATATTGGCTCTTCTAGTGTGAATACGGTTGCAGATAGGTACACACTTTTTGCTTATCATAACAAGCACTGGCCATGGGCTTTTTAGTTTTATTAACATCAATGACCTTGAACGACCTTGAACCCTCCAAAAGATTTTTTGTGAATTTTTCGCAATTTTTTGATGCAGTACATATTTCAACACTGAATTGCGACTAAATGGCTGGAGATAGACCAAGACAATTTGCGTACGAAATTTTCAGCATTCAATGTAGATTTTAGCAGTCCAAGTCCCGATCCCCTAGATTGAAGGAGGCTGGCGCAGGCGGGCGTCAAAGACAGCTATCCCCTAAAAGTTAGAGCGATACTAACAAGCGTGACATTTGTGGCTTAAACATATTCTTTTACAGTGTTTTTACTTTTTCATTTACTTATTTATCATAAAGCAGAATAATGTCATGTCAGTTTTTTTTCGTCATAAAATGACCTAGTCGCAATACAAATGATGTCAGAATGAATACTGTCAGCCAAATGTAGACGACGTACAAGGGTAGTTTACTAACTTCAGTTGCATGTAAATTGCGATAAACATAATGGCTTATGTCAACAGCACTGCAGTTGCAATTCTTTATGGTGCAAGCCGTTAATTACCCAGTGATAATTGTCAAAATAAAGTGCAAAACCTTAAGTATCACAAATAGAAAGCGCTTACCATGGTGCGAGTTAATTAATCTGTATAATTTTGTCAATGTGTTTTACCATACGTCACGTCTTTAGAGTCTCGGGAGCTTCAAGGTCTCGGCCAGCGTCTGGGAAGCTGCAACGTCTCGTCTCGGTCTTGTCTCGGTCTCGGCTCAGAAGGTTTCGTGCATATCCCTGCAACCTGCATATGAAATTTTCAGCATTAAACGTAGATTTTAGCAGTTTAAGTTTCGACCCCCTAGGTTTAACAAGGCCGGTGTAGGCGGGCGTCGAAGACGGCTACCTCCCAAAAAGTGGTTATTTTCCCGCCATTGGCTAGTATATCGTGAAAACAATTGCAGATAGGCAGAAACATGCTGCTTATCATAACAAGCAATAGTGACAATCTTTTTATTGGTGCGAACACCGATGACTTTGAATGACCTTGAACTTCTAAAATAAGGGTTTTAGAGTTTTATTTGCAATTTGTGGTTGTGGCGTAGTTTTCTAGAGTGAATTGCGTCGAGGTGGATAGAGATAGATCAAGACAACCTGCGAATAGGAACTGCTAAGGCTGTCGCGCGTCTCATAAGCTTCGCTCAAATTACTTGCTGCTTCCGCGATGCTTTTTTAGCTAACGACGCCGCTGGTGGGTGGACTTGTGGATTTGAGTGATGACTAGTCGACAGAGGGGCGCTAGTGACCGCAAGCTGTCGCATAGACGGTCTGACGACCTGAGTGTACGGACATATCCCCCTCCTCGGACATAACCCCTGAATACAACCTTCCCCGGCCACTAGTTTTGGTTTTAACAAAAGTCTTGCTTACGTTATTGATGCACGATACCCGCTGTTATCGGAGGGGAAAAGGAGTTCTGTCCTAGATGAGGGTATCATTTGTGGCACCAAGGGGGGCAAATGGCTGCCCCTGTGCCCTTGGCCCACCAGATACCCGCAGTTGGTTGTGCTGAAGTGTTTTCTGGTAAGGGTTCTAGAATTTTTGATGCAGACAACGACTGAATGTGGTCGTCATTAAATTTGGTCCGCACACCAATTTTTATTACCTTCTGCCTGTGCTCCGGCCTTTGCCCCCACGTTGCCTCCTCCCAGCTTCAGATTTCTGGCGCCGCCAAAAAGGATGTTGGGAGAGAAGGGGAGTTCGGTTTTTCTTTTCTGGACGTGATGCCTCGTCGTCATCGTCAATGTGCGGTGGTCCTCATTACTGCTACTGCTGCTGTTACACCACCGCGCCTCGCCCCACCCCGCCGTCTCTCCATCCAATTTATTGTGGGTCGCGTGGTCTGCATTGCTTATTCATTTCATTGCGAGGAACGACCGGCGCACCAGACGCTAACGTAACAGTGCGGGGGCATATCCATGCTTCGGCTCTGACGTAATGATCTCCGCCAAGTGTATCTAGTGAATGGAGCTAAGAGATAATGTGTTCACTTAATTTATCGTTTTGTGTGTCTTTGTGTGTGTCTGTGCTCAGCGGCATCATAGTGATTCAATATGCAGCAGCGCCGGCATGACGTTATAATAGCAATGACGTCATTACATCAGCAGCAGATAGTGTGTTGTCTTGGAGTAGTTGTAACTATACTGTAGGATATTAACATGAGGGAAAAAAGTAATTGCAGTTAATCATGTTAACTAACAAATTCACAAAATGCGTTTAAATTACATTTTTGTAACTAGTCTAAAAAGCTCTCATGAGAGTGCAAATTTTCGTAAAGTTAATTTTTTGATTGGAGTGAGATTATGGACAGTTATAGCACTGCAGACACTGTGGTGAAAGAAAAGAAGACGGGTAGGTGAGAAATAATGTCGTTGGTCCCCGGCCCGTCACCGATGCCCGTATATTGCCCAGTAATCAGTTTCCGTCACTGGAAGTGCGTACTTGCAGCATGACATGGGCGGAGCCCGGGCGTTTTGCACGGGTAATGTCTCGATATGTCGGTTTCAACAGAAATTAGTTTATCCAGAGATGTGCACAAGACCTATTCAGCCGAGACCGAGACTAGACATGAGAGACCGAGACCACATCCCCGAGGCCATCATTTACAACGCCATAGCCATGGCCAGTAATCTTCGAAACTAAAACCAAGACCACTAAGTAGATAATTAAAATAAGTATGACAATTTTATGCAGCGCATTAAAAGCCAACTTAATCTTACTTATAACGCAGTGAACCGTAGATGCTCAGACGAACATAGTTTCAATGCCTTAGTTTTAGTAGATATATCGTACAAACACCAGAAAGTCATTGCACAGATGACATTCATTACAAGTGACTAAAAGCCAAGACGCCGAGACCAAGGCCACGATCTTTTTATTTCAAGCTGTTCTCGCGGTCGAAGGCAGTTCTCGAAGACTCCATTTCGGACTTTTCCCGAGTGTCATGGAACGTGCATGTCCTTCCTGAATAGATGCTCGTGCGTTTGTGATTGTGAAAAAAATGTGATTTCCATTCACCCCTACGTACAACAACAACGTACGCGACGCAATATAAGCTGCTGATGCAACGATCGCTTCTGTCATCTCATCTCGGCCGTTACGTGAGCTGCCTTCGTTACGTTTGTTGCGTACTTATCTTGCGTTCGTTGCGTTCGTTGCGTGCGACGCTCTGAATGGAACCCACGCAATATTGCTGCTGTGTGTTAGCTTTGTGTTAAGGCGTATTCAGAGCGACAGAAATAAAAATGAATAAACTGAAATCTATTGGTTGGTTGATTTTATTTCCTTATAGTTCAGTTCAACTCGTGCCAAAAGCGAGCTCGGTTTAGTTTATTTCATTTCTGTCGCTTTGAACACACCTTTAGACATATTCGCTAAAGCAGACACGCCCCGCCCACCCGGCCTTCGCCATCGATTACCGGCATTTAGTGACACTCCGTGGATCTGACAAATCCTACATATCGAGGCGCGTTCGTTTGCCTGGAAGAAAGAAAAAGCCCTGCACGGGATAGCCTGGCAGTGGGCGGTGGCATTTCATTCACATACAAATCAGCTTATGTCATTCATTGCAGTATAGGGTGGCATTGGTGTCGCGTCAATATTGTATGTCGGTATAACAGACCCGATATGAAATTGTTCGCAATGTAGCCATGAATTAGTGATACACGAACCGAACAATTTGTCACCCGCGGATAGCACAGGGTGCGCAAAATCGCACTATTTTATTAGCTGACTCTACTAACGGTCGCGCTTATAGTACGACCTGTCGTCCGTCCGTCTGAATGTCGTCTATAACATATGTAAGTGGTGGCCACAAACTTACTTTACATTCGAGCTCATTACTCGACACACTTAATGCTAAAACGGACAAAATACAGCAAAAATTTTTTTACAAGAATTCAACATGTAGTAAGGTATGACAAAGAATAGGATGTTTTATCTGTATTCGGTCAGCAGTGGTACCCATAGACATGGTGATGGCAGGTTCCTATAGGCTGTCAGTAGAAACCGTGTCGCTATCTGCAGCGGTTTGGCCGTGAATTGGCAACACAAGTATATTTGGGGGCGTTGCCAGATGTTTACGTTGTATCGGACCAAATCACTACTGTCCGCGGAAACAACCACAGTATCGTTTTCAGCTGAGTTGTTTTTCTCTGTGAACACGATCGACTTATGAACCGCTGCACTGGCTTGATACAACTTTGCATAAACATGTACCTTGACGACTTCTAGAAGCCTAATGAATATCAGCGGTTCATAAGTCATCGCGTTGATAGAGCCTCGAAACTGAAAACAATACTGCCGTCCCATTAAATACTCGACATGCTGCATCGAGTACTGTAAAGTATTCCGTGTTTGCCCAGCACTATTGTACGGCCGATGTCAAGCTGTACAGAGCAAGCAGATCGTTCGATGAAGCTGGGTCGATTGACATTGACTGAGTCTGACTGGCTGGGCTTGGATCAATATGCGCTGTCAATGACAGGTCACTCACTAACTGCGGGTGACGAGTGACTGGCGTTACTACAATCACAACGCACACGGAACCAGTTGCTGCGCGCATTCTCGCCCGCCGCAGTTCTCCGTCTTTCTTCGTGTCCTCCACGGTCTGGACAGTCTACATCATCTCAGAGGACTGCCACTCGCGGGTCCCCATCTGGCACCGTGTCGTCACCGCTCATTCTCTCTATCACTCGCTCCAGCCAAGTGACCCAGCTTTTAAACGGACTTTTACAACTTTATGCTATTCGTCGTGAGCCACCTCGCCTACCGGCGACTGAAATTTTCAGCAAATGTAGCTGCAAATGACAGACTAGAAAATAAAGGATTTGAAAATGACAATAGTTTTGAAGACATTTTATTTACCCCTTCTGCAATCCAGACGGTGTTGCTTGAGTTCAATTAGTTCGACCGAAACGACAAATTTTTATTTTTTAAAGCAAATCTGTTATAAAGACAAATGTGAGTAAATGTTTAGCAATATCTCTGATGTGCACGAATATCTCGCTACACGTCGGTCGGATGCGAGACTGGCATTTGCTGCGGGACTGCTGTGATATTGACGTCATCAATAATCTGAGGCGGCGTTACGTCACGTATGACGTCATCGGTGACGTCAGATATCAAGATGGTGGCATACGACGTGGAACGGATCAATCTGTCAATCATATGACAGACAAGCTGCTTGCTGCAATAACGTCGAAACTGGTGTAGAGATGAAAAGATTAATTGGCTGAGTCCGTATTGGGAAAATCGGGAAGAGAAAGGGGGAGCTAAACTTAATTCGAAATGAAATACGTGAGCACTTCTCATTTGTAGTCAATAAATGCTATTAGGCGTGAATATTAAAAGTATTATACTGGAACACTTGGCATTTATTTGGGTGTTGACTGAATGAAGTTGAAAAATCTGCTCTGCAGCCGCCGCCGGAAACTGTTGGCGCCGCCCCGCCGCCAGCCGAATTTTATTGCAGCCAGCTGAAAAAGAAGTCACTTACCGGTATGCTAAGATATCACAGTTTTAAACTATTGGCATCTAGTTAAATTTTATTTCTCTCAAGACGTAGGAAACGTGACGCAACCCATGGTACAGGTCCGTAACCATGATTCATAATGAGGATTCCAACAGACAAGCCTGAGCAAGCCTATGGCATAGTGGCATAGCCCCTGGTCAGCGGGTCAAGAGAGGAGTAGCAATCCAACCTGTTTTACTAATTAAACCACACTCGGCTCGCAGTAGCATTCTTTCCGTAACTTTTGGCTGTAATCGTGCATCATAAAGCAAGCGATGGTGCAGTCTATGAGATCGAAGCGTGGTTTAGGTCTAAGTACGTTACACCACTGTCTGGAATGGAAAAGCTCGTACTGCGTACTCGCTTACCCACTCCGGCAATGATGTAACCATACAGCATTGAATAACCAGTTCGCAGTGAAAAAAAACTGACAGGAAATAGGATCAACCGCACAGCACGGAGAGGAGGGAGACAGAATGATGGAATGGGATGGGCAGTGGCCAGGGAGGTGACAGACAGGTTAACGAAGATGGAGCGTCATAAGCTTTCAACACGTATAGCATCTACTGCTGCTGCTGCTGATGATGACGATGATGATGATGATGATGCACAGCTTGCAAGATATCACACCCAGTAACCGCCAAAGCGGGTAATAATCGCTTCCCTGTCTTCCTATCCCTCTTCTTCACATACGCTACTTTTTGCTTTTTCACTTTCCTTTCCTCCTTTTTCTTAGTAATATAGAATCCCCTAGATTCAGTTAGAAGGCTTGGGTCCGACGGGGTCTAAAACGGAGCTCCAGCCGAAATTGAATATAGTTTATTTCGGCCAAAGTATGACATTTCGTGGCAACAATTTAAATTTGTCTTGGAGAATCGGCTGACAAATTCAGTGCAGCTTGAGCATCACAGGCAAAGTGGGACCAAAATGGGAGACATTCATCGACGGCGGATGATAATAATTGACTTTGCTCGGATGAGCGGGTGACAAGGTCAAATTGCAAGTGTCACGAACTCAATTCGAGTGATTTGGCAGGCCTGCAAGCGTGCTGACATGGAACGGAAAAAACGCTCATTTCAGTGCCGCAAACAACCTATTACAACTGCTTGGATAAAGTACTTTTCTTGCGTCAGCTGCATACGTTCCATTTGTTGCATTTTCTTGCGTGCGTTGCGTCGGCATTGGTTATGCGTCACCCTGTGTTATAGTGCCAAGGTGCGCGGTTTATGGGGCCATTCCGTGACAGAAGCAAATTGGATGTACTGCGCATATATGCACTGACGTAAATAGTCAGCACGCGTGCAGCAAATTGAGCAACGGTCCTTGAGGGATCTCCCAAGAAAATCATCTGTGCACCTACCCAATCGAAAGCAGTGGTGCCGTGGCAGGAGGGGGGCAGGCCCCCTCAATTTTAGATAGAAAAATAACGAAAATTGCCAATAACGAAAATTGATAAATTCGTTAACGAAAACGGCAACGATAACGAAAAATAATTCAAAGACGATAACGAAAATGACAGCGAAAAAATAAATCATGACGAAAATCGCACTGCTTCGTAGTTTTCGTTTTCGTTAACTGGATCATCACTAGGGGCTCATCTCGACTGGTCTGTGTAGGTCGTCGGGCATGGCACTGGCTCGTCCCGTGGTCACCGGTGCATCGCTGGTAGCGCCGTTATGTATAGGACACCAGAGACCGGTTTGCCGTCACACAGCCTAGCCTGGTGTGTGCAACGTCAGAATACCGCTTGGATAGACCATGACGTAGAACGTTACACAATCCACAGGGACCGGTTTGCCATTATAATGATTTCATTGCACACCGACGGACGTACATACTGCATACTGTATACGGCTGAAGAGCGGTGCTTTCATCCAACGCGGCAACGCAACGCAAGCAACTAGAGCAACGGACGCAGCTAACACAACGGCCAAAACGCGACGATAGAATCGGTCGTTGCGTCCATTGCGTGCGTTGGGTGAAAACCGTGCTTTTTCTTATTTTGAATTATGCCTTATATTATATAA
>Ga0209454_1004690_pt1 | contig 10293 bp, 11 predicted proteins | sample WorMetHERISLAND1_2_FD_187400 | JGI IMG/M metagenome (GOLD analysis project Ga0209454, IMG submission 187400) | Marine gutless worms symbiont microbial communities from Max Planck institute for Marine Microbiology, Germany - Olavius geniculatus... | ecosystem: Host-associated > Annelida >... | reverse complement strand
CACGTCTTACTCCAAGGCCGCCGTCTTTGACAGGTAGACTGGCCTGAGTCCATTGGATGTCGCTGAGGTCCGAATTGGTGATAAGTTGTATCGAACGTCTTAGAAGGTCGTCAAAGTTCGCCAGAGAGTTGTGGCCGACTGATGGAGAGCATCTCAAAAGATGAAGAACTTTTGGAGCACTAAAAGATGACCTCAAAAGTATCAAAGCATCTTGAGAGTTAATGGCGCTCAGTCTGCCAACTGCTCTGGCAAGGTCGTCGCAACGTTTGTTCCACGTCCTGTCGAGTGCTGGACCAGGAAAGAGAGGCGCTCCTAGCAGATTGGCATCCTCAATCTTTACATGGTTGAAGGACTGCAACACAGCGTCATTGACCACAACGTCATCGTGAGCAATAAGCTCACACTTGTCAACGTTAAGTGAATTAAGTTAAGTTATTATTATTATTATTACAAGGTAAGCGTACGTGACGGAGACGAGACGGTCTCGTTTAGGATCGCGCGGCTTGCGCGTCATGATGTCGAAGTCGGCCTCCTCGTAAGCGAATGAGACGGCGGGCACGATGTCAGTGCCGAGGTCGATACACAGGATCGTGACTGTGCCAAGCGGCAGCGGAATGCCAATGAGCACGTACAGCAGGAACGGCGCCATCTCGGGGATGTTGCTTGTGAGCGTGTACGCGATAGACTTGCGCAGGTTGTCGAAGATGCGCCGTCCTGCAGGCCGCACCGGCACGACACAAATATCAATCGTAAAAATACGTATTAAAGTCATTCGAGAGCCATAAGACCAATGGTGGCGCTGATCTCCGTTTCCTTAACCCTAAGCCAAACACCAGTTTACACTGTGAGACTGCGAGTGCCTGTTTACGTCTCAGCTATCGCTGGTACTCATTGTGCCTACCCACGGACCAATAACTAGGAGGAGTCGATTTGGCTGACTGCTACATTATACCGACATGGTTTACCCACCTGCTAACGGTCACCCATCCAAGTACTAACCGGGCCCGGCGTTGATTAGCTTCGTCAATGCGACCAACGACTTCACCAACAAAGCCAAACCACCATGCACCTACAATCAATCAAAGTATATCTTATAAAAGCGCCATAAATTATGTTATGAAAACGAAACAGTAGAAATTTTTACTTCGTACTTTCATCAGTAGTTTTCTTGTCAAGCTACTTTTATTTGTACTTAAGTCGATGTTTGAGTTACTTTTTTACTTTTTGGCTAATTCAGCTGGCTAAAGGTGGTTTTGTTCTCAAAGCTTTATTGTAAATTGCAATAGAACAAACCAGCGCCGCAGCTACAAACTGGTATAGAGTTCGAGCGACTTTGTGGCGTAACGGTAATGCGTCGGAATACGATCAGGAGGTCGCGCGTTCGACTCCAAGTCGAGTGGCTATCAACTTAACAAGTCTTTTCTACTTAAATGGGCGATAGTCGGCTGTCAGATAAACCACATCGGTCCGGTACGTAATCAACTACCCAGATCAACTCAGCCTTCCATCCCTGCTCGAAAGGTAAATCAAGTATGGCCTGTCTAGCTGAGGCTAAGGCAGGGCACGTTTATCTGTGTCTTATGGCACGTAACACTGCATGATCCAATATGGCAGGTGACGCTCCGTAGCTTTGAAGTAGTTCCAATGAAGACCTATAGTCTGATCCAACCTGTTAACAGCGAGTAAGCATGCACTGGTCATTCATTAGACCTAATCGCGTCTCACCTTCCTCGACGCCTGTGACGATGGAAGCGAAGTTGTCGTCGAGTAGTATCATATCAGCCGCTTGTTTACTGACGTCCGAGCCCGTTATGCCCATCGCTATTCCTACAGCCGCAATGATAATACACGTATGCTACACGCCTATCAATGAGTTTATATCATTGGCAAAGATAACAAATTTAAACTAAATTGTAGGCCTAAGCGTCCAAGAAGCGTTTCAGGAGAGAAAATTGGAAAACGCTTGTCGACGTTATTTTAAAAAAAAATAACCTTTTTAAGAATCTGTGCCTTAGACTTCGGTTTCCGTGCAGTCATCAAGAACAGCACAGTTGACATCATAACAAGCATGACACGGGCAGACCACCACCAGCAAAGCAGCAAGCGATATGATAAAATATGTCGTCACGCATATCATGCTCTGTGGTTCCGCATTTTAAAATTCGCGAAAAAAATCGCGATATTTCTTTTGCTAAATTTTTAAAATTCGTAAAATGCGAATTGTCGAGCTATAATGCGTGGGTATCACCTTACCGATGTCCGCTTTCTTGAGCGCGGGTGAATCGTTGACGCCGTCTCCGGTGACTGCGACGACCAGCCCGTGGCGCTGAAATCCCTCGACTATGACCAGCTTCTGCTGAGGTGACGTGCGCGCAAACACCAGCTCCGAGTAGTGTGTGATGATTGCGTCAAACTCCTCGTCTGTCATCGTCTTGAGCTCGCCGCCCGCGATGACGCGTGCAACTGCATGTCTGTCAGCATCAACAGTAGGCCTACTGGCGTCACGGCAGAGACGAAGTCACAAAAGAAGCAACTAACTTTCCGCCCTAAATTTCGGGTTGTCTAAAAATTGTCGTAAAATTTTAATCTTCTCAAAAAAATTTGTCCAAAAATGCAACATCTTGGGTTAAAATTATGAGCATCCATAATCTCTTCTGTCGAAAATGTGCAACCGTCTGTCGGATTTATGTCGAAATTTGCAGTGGCAATGTCCGTTATAAAGACTAAAAAGTGATCACTACTATACTAACTGCGCATACAAATTACAAAGTGTATCCAATGCACAAAGTAAGTAAGTGCGAGGCTTATGTTGAACCCCCTGTAAATTTATCAACTATCTAGGATAGTCATTTTTCGGGACTTTCCAAGACCAAACTTATTTTCCATGTTCTTTCCCCGAGCCTGGAAACCAAGAAAAAATCAGGACTTTCCAGGAGGCGTGAGTGAAACCACGAGTTGTGAGACCTGCGTGAGGCCTCATCCGGTGCTGTGACCTGCAGATTCTCCAGTTCATCCGGCGTCACAGAGTCCTCCGAGATAAGTCCAATGATACGAGCAATCGCCTTCGCCGTCGTTGGGTGGTCTCCCGTCACCATCGCCACCCTGATGCCCGCCTGTATGCATGCGCGCGTCCAACAGTTACATTTCCGTTTTCGTTTTCATCTGCTGCATAGTTTTAGTTTCAGTTTCAGTTTTCACCTACTGTTAGCTTCAGTTCAGTTTTACTTTCAACGTACGGTAAGTTTAGTTTTTATGATTTCACTTTCTGGTTTCATAAGCTATGAAACCAGAAAGCGAAACCATAAAAACTAAAATCGTCATTTATCATAAAAAGTAAAACAGCAACAGCCTGACGATCTAACAAAACCAAATGTGTGTTTTGTTGATTCGCACTACTGACGTATCATGGGCCTACTATAACTGCAACGCTTGTGTTGTAGTAAACTTTTGCGTTTGTCGTTTTAGTTTAGAATTTTTCTTTCTTAGTATCCTTAGGGGGCCTACATGTATGTATAAAACTGAAACTAACTAACTCAAATGTGATTTTGTTTTAGGCAGCTTTGTGCACGCTTGAAACTGCCTAAAACAAAACAGCATGTTTTTCATGACATCATCCACTTATCAGCAATTTTTGTTTTCGTTTTCGTTAGCGTGAATCACGTGACTAGCCTGTCGGCACTTGTTGACGGCGGCAGGTACGTTGGGCCTGGGCGGGTCAATGAGCGAGATGAAGCCGACGAACCGCAGTCCAGTCATCGGGAAGTTAGCGTCCGACATCCCGGGGTCCGACCCGGCGTCGAAGGCGTAATCGACCGCGTAGTCTTTGATGTGCTTGTCGCAGAAACCGAGCACGCGCTCGCCCAGTCCACCCAGAGTCTCGTAGGCCGACTGAAACCTGTCCCGTCAGCCACACGGCCAGCTGAATGCTCTATTAACTACACCGCGTCTTAGAAAAAATGTGCCAGTATTATGTTTTGAATAACGTCCTAAAATACGAAAGTCATCCCATTATTGGGACAATAATATTTTCCACAAACTATACATCAGTGAAATGTACATCCTTATACGGACTTTAATGCGTCCGTTGCGGATATGACGTCATTTTAATTTATGACGTCACAGCAGTAAATAGAAACGATTCACAGCGACAACGCAAACAGCCAGGTCGTAAATCATCGAGGATGAAATTTCAGATTTTAAAACAGATAATAGTCACTGGGGCTCAGATCATTACTGCATGGTCTTGGTGTACGAAGTCACAGTCACAAACAGCCGGCTGGTTAATTGTAGACTTTTGCACTGGATTGCAATATGGAGCGGAATTTAGGGGAAGGCACGTGGGGCTTACCTAACTTCCAAGCCCCCGTGCACACCAGGGCCCCACGTAACAAGTTAAATCTTGGTTAGTATTTCGTTAACACAACTGAAATCATTATTGTCAAATTGTTAATAAGGTTCGACTGATACCATCAAATATGGATGTGGCATCGTAATGGACTGAAATGTTCTTATTTGCGATCAGCATAGATGTAGGCTATCCTATATTCACCAATTCAAATGAGAAATTCACAAACGTACATATCTGTTAGGGCTTTCACACAATCAGATGCCAGGGAACCCCACTTTTACAAATCCACCCACAGACTAGAAAATTGTCATGCAACAGTGAGTCTGATTCTATGCTCGTTGCGTTAGCGCTCCAAATCGTTTCGGCTTAGAGCTATATAACGTCATAAATGACAATGACGTCATATCAGCAACAAACTCTAATATTAGAGTTCACAAAAGATGTACGTTTCACTGATGCATAGATTGTAAAAATATATGACATATGTAATACTAATATGACTAGTATGTCGAAGCCGAGAACTTTTAGAATGACCCTCGTATAACGGCCAAATTATGACTTTTGCATTTCACAAAGTAGCGCGACAACAGTATTGAAGCGAGAGGAGCAAAATTGTAGTTAGTTTCGTCAAGTTTCTCCGCGATGTTGCGTGCCAAAAATTATTTAAATAAACCAATGTTTTACAGAATTATTCAAAACATAATACTGGCACAGAATCGCTTTACAATCTCCGAAGCTGATTGGCATGAGCTAATGAAGTCACCGTGCACTATGCGGTTATCCATTGCTCGCGCGTCAGCGAATAACTGGACCCGCGGTTTGCAGCTAGCAGACTTACCACCCCCCAATCAGCCGCACTAGCTCTTCGCCCTGTAGCCCGTAATGTACTACTTATTTTCCACCCCGTTGAGGGTAAGAGGCTGAGTCGACCTAAACACACAGCAGGTTAGCAACTTGCTTAATGTTGCTTGCAAATGACACGCGGTGAAAATCGAATCGTAATCTGAAAGTTTCGAGCCGAAACCAACTATTAGACCACGTGCACCTACGCCAGGCACGTCGCAAGAATGGGGTAGGGGGAAATCACCCAGGGCCCCGCGACGTTTGGGGGCCCCGCTGTCGCTCAAAATATATGCATCATTTAAAAACATTCAAAAAAAGTTTTTCCAGAGGGCTGAGAAGGGCCCCGCGAAAATGCTTGGGGACCCCGCGAGAATATTTCTCCGTGCCCCGCTGTAGTTCTCGACGGGCCTGACCTACACGGGCTCGTACAGATGTGAAAAACTTGCCCAGAGTTGTTACCTGATAGAGGACTGGCCGGAAGTCGAACCAGCGACGCCTCCGGCACGAATCCAACGCCCTAACCACTGAGCCATGGTAGCCATTTTCAAAGGTAAAGCACTGTTTACGCGCTATCCTGCAGGTATAGGTTTGTGGTAGCTATACCAACTTGTTTAGCCATTCGTCAGTTAGCGGCACGTTGGATCCGTCGACGTAGATTGTAGAACAACGCTCGATGATGCGCTCCGGAGCTCCTTTCATCAGTATCATATGACTTGCGCTGTCATCTTGCTGACCATCCAACAGATGAATTGACAGCTGCCGTCAGATCGCAAACCAACAACACAGCGCATCACATCTCAACTATTATCGCATAATTCTGACAGTCCTATATATTATGTTCTAATGTTCCCTTGTCTGCTGATCTGCATCACATAATATGCGGCCGTCCGTCCGTCTAACTATACAATGCACTGCGCAACCCTAACCCTAACCCTGACACACCTGTTACTCATGCTTTGAAGAACGTTCACGCCAGTTTTGTTCTTTTCCTGAGATTGTTTTTTTTTATTTTCGAGCTAGGAGCCTGTACAAGACAAACAGACGTAGGGCCTACAGACTGAAAGACGGACGGAAGAACAAAACCCGTAATTCAGCCTGTTAGAACGGTCGCGCAATAAATGACGTTTAGTTTTCTGGGATTTCTGTCATATAATATCGGCTGTATACCTGGAATTTATTGGTCGAGTTGAAGGGTATTTCGAAGACTTTCCTCTGGCGGGAGCGGTGGGTCATGACGTCGCCGTGTGCTAGTTCAGCAAAGCGCAGCAAAGCCGCTTCAGATGCATCACCGAGACATTCTCTGCACACCGTCACACGACAGAAACCGACTATACGTTCTCCCACGGCTGCGTACTAAGTACCAAGTTTGCTGAGCGACGTTTTTCTTACGCAGGTCCGGCCGCCCCGCTTGCAGGAGCCACTAATACCCCGTTTACACGATGAAGCTGGCTCGACGAGCTGGCTCGATGTTTGCTCGACGTTTGCTCGATATCTGCTCGATGTTTGCTTAAATTGACCCGTCCAAGTCGACCCGAATCAAACCCAGACAGCCTTCAAACGACAACTCAAAACATTTCTATTCTCTGATACTTTTAAACATTGTCTACGATCGACTATAAATGTTGCCACTATGTACTTTGTGCTACGAACGCCCTAATGCATCAATGGTCTTTTATCATGTAGGCCTAATGGGGCACTACTGTAAAGCTGACAAGAATTGTAGATGTGACCAATGTAATGTACTCCTCACCCATATATCTACCTATCTATTAATATGAAAAGTTCTAACAAAGCCATTCGATCCGCTGACCCTGAAAACCTGAACACAACTTGTTGACCATTACACCACGTCATCACGCTGTCGACCATTATGCACGTCACAGAATGTGAGATCAAAAGAACGAACCGTTTGAGAACAGGGTGATGTTCTTCGCCGGCCTTGAATTCAGTGCGACTGCAGAGCATTGCGACCCGCATCAACGCCAGCCACACGCTGTCCGCCCGGTCATATGTATTGTCTGCAGCACAAACACAAGCAGGGTGAGACGGCCAGACTGATTTACTCGCTAAGTCAGTACGACTACAATGTAACATGCATTAACGCCAGCCTGACACTCTCTTGGGTCATAAGTATACTGTCTGCACAAAGCGCACACTATGTCACACTCAACTACTCATCTCAACATTTTTTATGGGAGGAGGAGGTTGAATGCAGCCTAAGTGACAAATAACGAAGTTGTTAGGAGGGCCGTAAATACTAAAGCTGCAGACAGACGTTATTGGACATACTGGATTCATATGTGGTTTTGTGGTTCAGCGGTCAAAGTCAAAGTCATGAAAGTCGGGTGATGGATAAACGGACGGGCAAGAGCTGTAATGCGAACATACTGGACTGGTCATCGCTGAGATCAGAGACGTGAATGTCGTCACTGAACCAAAGATGAGAGACGGTCATCCTGTTCTGAGTCAAGGTTCCGGTCTTGTCCGAGCAAATTGTTGATGTTGAGCCCAGCGTTTCGACCGCCTCAAGGTTCTTTACCAGACAGTTCTTGCCGGCCATGCGCTTGGCCGCACACGTCAGACACACCTACAGACGGACAGACAGACAAACACAAGCACACAAACACACGCCCGACAAAAAAGTACAGTGTATGTAAGCCCATACGTTTTTGTCAAAGTGCATGAATTACAGACATTATAGTCAAAATTCTTTTAGCGATACACTCCAGCAAATTCGCACCTAGACAGCTGTAAAGATACCATCACACCCAATGGTTCAAATTTACGGCCAGGGCCCAGGAGTATAATATCAGCGTATCAACCGAAAGTCAGAAAGACACAAGATTCTGCATCAACAATGCCGAAAGCAGCTGCATAACATGCACTGATATCAAATTCTGACTGCTTTCGATTAAACTGCAAGAACGCGGGCCGTGATTTTCACCGAATTCCAAAACCAGTAGATGTGCGATGAGACGCATCTTACGGTGACCGTGCAGAGAAGACCCTCGGGCACGTTAGCGACAATGATTCCGATGAGAAAGATGACGGCGTCGAGCCAGTAGTAGCCGAGTGCCAGAGCGATGATGAAGAAAACGATTCCCAGACAGACGGCGAAGATCGAGATGAGGTGGATGAAACGGTGGATCTCACGACCGATCGGAGTCACGTCCTGCTTGAGTCCTGACGCCAGGAATGCGATCCGACCCATCAGAGTGTCGTCACCAACGCGCACCACGATACCCACCGCTTCACCTGCAGCAAGTGACTGACGACGTAATTCGGTACGACGCGAAATCGCTGATCAGTGCTGCCCCCTGGTGCAACTGGAAATCTTCCCTTCCCTGCCAAATGGCATTTGAATCTGTCGAACGACTTAAGCAGGGTGCGCGAATGTGACAAGCAATAGACAACTGACAGGAAGACAGACAGCGTACGATACGAAGAAAATGGGTAACATAGATAAAGGTGAAAGTGCTTGCGCTAAAGCAATCAGTGCTGACACGAAATGCGGTCGTTTGCACACACAACACTCACGGCACTTATTCTGAATTTTAATTTGAAAGTCCACTTGTGAGCATACACAATTAAACAAGTCAAGGCAACCCTACTGACTGGTTACAAATACATTGACAGACTGACTGACTGACTGAGTAACCTTCTTGCTCATTTCGACGTTCATCAGCACTAAACAGGCAGTGCAGTGCAGAGTAGGCCTACTTAACTTCGACAGCATTTGTTGAGAAGAACGCAAGATTTCTGGTTTCCAGTGGATTCTCGTTGGTGAAGTCTGGAGTTCTACTCTGAGGCTCAGACTCGCCAGTAAGCGATGCATTATCCACCTGCAGTCAGTGCAATGCAACAGAATACGTTCTAAGTCTGTGTACTCTCGTTTGCTTGTATAATACAGTTGCTTTTTGCTATAAATATCTTTAGTTTTTGTCATTTTCGCACCAATTTTTCAGCGTTTTCTAGATAAAAAAACGTTAAAAATAAAAAAAAGTTTGCAAATGTATTTTGTGGATAGTCATTTCGAAAAAGGCAGCAGCGGTTGTCGAAACGTCAACAAAATCATTAGCTAACTATAAAGGTTCTATGTGTATAACTTATTAACTGCAGAACTGTATGTTATAGAAGAACGACCTTGAATCCAGCGGCGGAGATAATGCGCATGTCTGCGGGTACTTGGTCGCCGGATTTGACTGTGATGACGTCACCGATCACTAGCTCGTTAGCGTTCACTGAATGCAGCTGACCGTCACGCTTCACGCGCGCAAACTATACAAATAAACTATAACAGTACATCAAACATTCACTTCTGCCATGCTTAAGACGCAAAGAACTCGTCATGAGAAATTGAGATGGAGTCCTTGTTCGAAAACAGTCGTCGAGGACCAAAAAATCGTGACGCTGGCCTTAGTTTTGAACAACAATGGCCTTGGCCTTTGAAATGCTAGCCTTGAACCTGCCTGTACCCACCCTGCGGAGAAAGCTCTAGAGGAAACAGACTCCGCGAGTTGCCAAGTCAAAATATGTAGGCCTACACGCGGATGACACTGTTGAAAACGGAACTTACGCGCGGAACCAGATTCTCGAACGCCTTCATAATCTTTGAGCTCTTCGAATCTTGGTAGTATTGGAAGAGACCAGTGACGACGACGACGGCGGCCAACACGATACCGAGCCACAACTGACATCAGCACAATGCACAAACAAACAATGCAGACAGCCGCGCACCAACGTCACGTCTCAAGATCATGCTGCTGCTGATGTAGCTTGTGTTATATAAAAGATAAGCCCTCCCCTGTAACTTTCATACATTTATAACTTCATCAAAATCAAATATTATTTCATAAAAGATATTCAGCTGCAGACTGCTGAGAGTTACCTTGTGGCCGTCTGCATTTCACAACGTAGTGTAGCGACACGTTTGGGGTCTGACAAAATCTTTAACGACCACCTAATTGCAAATTTATTCTGAGTACAACGGTAAAATAATTGATAAAATAAATCAATATTTGACGTATTTATGAAAAACTTATGAATTAACGTTTTGGGCCAAAAGCTGCGAATGCGGATTACACCAAAACATAATACAAGAT
>Ga0209454_1004688_pt1 | contig 10294 bp, 7 predicted proteins | sample WorMetHERISLAND1_2_FD_187400 | JGI IMG/M metagenome (GOLD analysis project Ga0209454, IMG submission 187400) | Marine gutless worms symbiont microbial communities from Max Planck institute for Marine Microbiology, Germany - Olavius geniculatus... | ecosystem: Host-associated > Annelida >... | reverse complement strand
GTATATTAACTTAGCGTGAACACCCCAATTTTTAGCTAAACTACTGAACCGGAACTGCTATAGGCTTTCGCGCGTCTCGTGAGAATTAGCTCAAATTTCTTGTCTTTGTCGGTCGCAAGATTACGCAAAATTGGCCATAAATAAACTGAGACCTTTGTGAGTGGAATGGAGGATGGTCCAAGAAACTGGTATTTTGTGGCAGACTAGACCACGTTCGAATCAAGAAAAAAATTTATAAAACAGATACGAGTGAAATGGCAGCAATATTTTTTCTTTTGTTAAAATTCACTAAACTAAAAACGAAGCACCCTTCCCACGCATGAGCTACATTAGTGTTCAGTCTGTTTATGCTTATTTTGACATATTTCGTCGCTTTTAACATTTTTTTCAGTTCTTTGGCGAATTAAATAACATTTTGATCCATCGTTTTATGATATGCAGTTTTAACCCCATCCCCCAAAGTGGTTAGCCATTTTTACTTTTCAGGCAGGCTACTTCAAATGTCTTCAGTTTAGTCCGTCATTTTCAGTTGAAAGACGAAATAGCACGCGTGACGCAGTAGGCAAAGAAATACGTGTAGATCTACCGTGTTCAGGTGCATTGGAAAAATAATTATTGCAAACTCAATGAAGTAGTAATATAGCCTTTATTCTCAATGTGCATGCATGGTGCGTTCTCTGTAGAAGCCTATCGATTTGGCCAATATCAGACACTAGGACCGCTAGATGCAGGCTGTTTTATAGCGGCTTCATTCAGCGTTATCAACCCGATCGTAAGAAATTTCATTGCACTGCCTGTAGATTACACAAATAGACCACCAGTCCTCTAGTCACTTATCTGATGCACATGCAACATTATAGCGAGTGGTCCACGAAAATTAAACTATCTGTCCATACTAGTTTTATAGTGCGTGGATTTGGCTAAGTTGGTACCGTCATCGGTCGCATCAACGAAGTTAATCGACGCCGGGCGAGATTAGTACTTGGATGAGTGACCGTCTGCAGACGGGTAAATTATTTCGATATGTAACCAGCCACCCAGGTCAACTCAGCCTGGCCATCCCTACGCGGGTAGGTGCAATGGGTAAACAAACAGGCACTACACGCGAGGCACGAACTCCGTATCCGTGCTTTCGCAGTGTAAACCCGTAACCGACCGAGGGCTGAAGAAACGGAGATTAGCGCCATTTTATATGTCCTATCGTTCTGGAAGAACGTTTCTGTTAGTTTCAAAACTTCATATTTCGTCGACCAATCTCCGATTCTAATAATTTTTAGCTTACCGGTGCAACAAAGCAATAAAAAAGCTCGAAGGCCTATATTTAGACCACTCTAGGATAGAGAGTTCCACTTCGTATATGCTGCCCGAAGAAATACATTTTGCATTTGCTGCGCTTCGCGGCCGGGAGATACCGGCAAGGGTTAAACCCAATTAAGCCATGCAACATACGACTCAAGACGGTCGTATATGGCATCCGATTCGGCTTCGCTGATCGACCGACCATACAGCAGCATGTCGTCAGTCCTGCTAACAGGCTTTACTGGTATATAGAACTTTCCGCTTCTTTTCCCAATACTGTATAATGTCTATGTGCACTCGTACAGATGAACGGCCAGGCTGCGTTTGTCTCTAAGTAGCTCGTTTTAAAAAGCCTAATAAGGTATTAAACCAAAAAAAGTCACAAACAGTCACAACATTTTAGACATTTTGCTTGGTAGTGCAACGGTTAGAAAGTCCAACTTGCGATCGCCAGGTCGCGGGTTCGACTCTCGGTCGGTCGCTATCAAGTGGTTAATAGTACTAAAATGGGTCTGCGAACAGGTAAACCATCTCGGTATACAGCCAACACCAAGGCCAGCCCAGCCTTCTATTCCTCCGGAGTAAGTAAACTGAGTATCAACCATTTTGGCTGGAGTCGAAGCGGGGTGCGTTTACCTGTGTCGGCTGACAAGTATCACTGTGTGATCCCGTATGACATGTAACGTTCTGTTGATAAAGAGCTCTGTCATTCAACCAGAACATTTTACAGAAGACTTACTGCCATAAGACGAGGTTTAAAGTGTTTTGAATCGCCACTAAAGTTATGCTATTCGTTGTTTTTGGCGCCCGATTTGCAGACGGTTAGCTCCGATATATTAACCGTTAAAAATCTATCCGTCGTCAACATGTTGCTTCTAATAATGCCTCTCGGCTACAGCTGAAAATGCCCGCATGGCACAGAGACAGCCAGTAATTAACGGTTCTTTTATTTGTGCAACATCGTGTGATTACTTTAACTGCTGTCGGCGTTCGCAATTATTACTCGAATTATTATTTTCGACGCTGCGTTCGATATGTTTGTCCAACTTTGTATAAAACGCCAGTCTTTGCAATTTAATAAATTTTTGATCGTTTTTATGTTCTTCCACCTTTCCCTTGTTAATAAGCGCAAACATCTTGTGTGATGTTTTTCTGTCAGTGTCTGTTCTTAGCGGCCATTGTTCTATTTTTCTGTTGTTTGGGCCTTAGACATGTTTTCAAAAAAGTGGTGTTAAGTAGAAGAAATTTTATGGCTCTAAAAGCTACACTGAAGAAAGGCGTCAAGCAAGACACAGCCGTTAAGAATAATATTTTGGTCCAGCGGTGCGGCGTACCGTAGTCGGTTAAAAATGAGGAAAAAAAGAATTTGCAATTTTTCGTACAGACGGCGGCAAAGTTTTGACGACAGGATCTAAAGGTGTTCTAAATTTTGTTTTGATTTTTGCAAAATATGAAATTTATAGCCAAAACATTGCAAGAAATGTCGGCAAGCAAATATTAATTACAAGAGATGCTAAAATTCGGCAATTTCCCCAACTGTTTCCTTCCTACGACAACACCTATTTCGGCCTTGGATGTTAGCTTCATTTAGCTCGTTAATGAAAACGTATTCAAGGCATCTACTCCGAATGATTCACAGAACAGCCGAATACGGACACCTGCTGCGACGAAATAGAAAACCGTCGTGACGAAATGTCATTGCACGCTTAGATGACGTTCAGCCAGACGTTAAAAATGTCATGCAGACGGGTGTGAAAATGGACTACCCTGGAGAGCCCAAAGTCAAAGTCAATATGGTCAATTATCGAGACAATGTCATGTTTCTGTCACCATGCAGGTCCAGTCGCTGCCTGTCATAAGCGTGCCTCAAGTCTTTGGCGTATAGGGCCCGCCGGTTTTCTGACGTCCAAATTTTACAAGATATTGTAGCGACTCTCGTCATTAAAAATCAATCTCGCCAATGACTCGTTCGTTGAAAATTCACTGCTAACTGAAACGGCAAAAGAAGTCATGCGTCTGAGTAATAAAAACTTGACGGCTTATTCTTTACCCATGACGTACTGTATTACGCAAGCAAGAAACTAATGTGCATCTGGCAAAATGGTGCTTATACCAGGCCACTGCAAATAACAATATTAGCTAATTTTACGTATTCACCCTGTGTCGGGTGGCAACCAACATTGTGTCATTCCGCATAGCGGATGACGCTCCGTAGCTATGCGATGGGTTTCTACACATAAACTTTACCTCTACCTTCAACAACTCATTTTCCCCTACGAGTTATAGGACAGTTATTGTTGCCTATATATAGCGCACGCTAAGTTGCCGTTTAGTAGGCATATTGCATTTTATGCTTACGAGTATTTTCGGCATCCTAATTCCGCGTTCGGCTTACGCCCTTTTACCGGCGACAACCATTCGTTGCATTTTTACGTCCGAGTGCACTTTTGTTAATTTAATTTCGGATTCGGACAGCAACCGGCGAAGTAATTTTGTGGTCACCATTAACGCCCGTGTACTCAATGTTTCCGTTTCCCAGATCATTGCTCCATAGTCGGTCGGTATATCATAATAAACCGCCGTTGATGCATATTGCATGCGCCAGGAATGGTCTGTATACTAATAGAGCTTAGCCAGGAATGGGTTAAGAACAGGTAGTAACTTACCGGGCAAACCTCGGCGTACTCTTTCGATAACTTTTTGAACGTTTCAACGTTCAGCTTTCAGGAAAAGCAAATTTTACGCCGGGCTGTACAACAGAATTAAAACGAAATGGTGAAATCCGAAAATATAGTATCATGTAAACTCAATTGGTAAATCTCGGCGCACTCTTTCTATCGATCTTGTGCTAAATGTAATTAACGCTGTGGCGGGCGTAGCACCTGCCCCACTGCCTTTCATGTTGCCTCGACACTGCGACGGCGCGCTGATATAGCGCAGCGCATTAGAGCCTGCATGTTCCGTGGTAGGCCTATAATAGGTCTATAGGCTGCTTAGAGTCCGAAAATAATCTGTCAGATGATCTGCGTAGACCAGAGAATTTTTGTTCGATCTTCACAGGAATCGAGCCGAAAGGTTAGGCGAAAAGTGACGACTTCGCCGAAATAGGTTTAGCTTGTTTATGTATACGGCGTATCCAACAATTATATAATAGTAAAATATTGCCGTTTTAACTGCAGTGCTTTATAGAAGTAGATTGTTGAAAAATAAAAGAAGCCGGCAGATTATGAGCCCGAACTATCTTGTTCTTATTAATATCAAATACTGTATACGCGCCCGCGGTCGCCCATTGTTTGTGAGGCCGAGAATAACAGTGCGCAAAATAAGCAAGCAAGTTCATAAAAACGTAAGCTTGTATAGCGTTACGTTCTAAAAAGAACCTCTAAACTGTTCATTATCTTTGTATATTTACTTTCTCTCTTTTTACTTATTAGATATTACTGTCAGTTTTTCATCGCGCTCACCTGGTAAAGTAGACCCAGCTACCTCCACGCGACGACGAAGCACTGGAAGGAGCGCTACTGGACTCACTCAGTCGCGGTCCGTTGTCGACGGACAGAAACTGGCGCGAAGTCGGCGGCTGCAACAACTGCTGCTGCTGCTGCTGCTAAGCGCATATGTGTCGTGTGTCACCAGAGAACAACGGTCTCTCTCATGCCCGTACGGCGTACAGGATCACCTGGCACAGCGGAGCGGATGACGGAATGCCGGATCGGCTGCTGCTGCTGCTGCTGTTGTTGTCAACTATGACGCGCACGCCAGAGCGGACCACAGAGCAGAGTGCATCGCCCTGCCAGCGTGTTGACCTCCTGCTCCCCGCCGAGATGTACAGAGGACGTCCAGTACAGATCGTGACGTCCAGAAATGTCAGTTCGATCTTCTGTTAGGGCTGAACAGTCCAGCAGCCAGCGTCCCATGTTTCATAACGATGTTCTAAAGTTACTGCTGCTGCTGTTGTGACGGTTGACTGCTGGAGACCTTGCGGTCTGTGGATGTGGATCCAGTGCGACGCAGATTCCCGTCGTCCACCGATGAGGTCCGACTAGCCGGCAGAGATCCCACCGCCCCGGTGCTGGACGGTAGACCAAGTGAGATGGCGTTGAGGCGTGACTCGAAAGCCATCCAGACAAACCAAGTTTTCGTGGCTCACGCACAAGAAATCTACGTTTGGTAAACCAGGAAAATCATAAAAAGAAAAAAATAATCACGACAAACATGGCGTTGAAGGAAAAACTCAGAAAACTCCGTACAACTTGTATCAAGTACAAGTGCTGGCTCAAGTAGGCCTACAAGTACATTATAATCCTGATAACAGAACAATTCGTCAAGATCGAAAAAAGACAGTGTTGCAAAAAAAGTTTCAAAGCCATCCCTGTAAGCAACTTGTATTAAGTCTTTATCGTCCAAGTACAAGTAATAGTACAAGTCATTCACGGACCAGACTCGGAAGGCATCAAAGTAGAAAGATGGCGTTGAGGCGGGATCTGAGTGCCTGCCAGACGACACCCGGCGACTGGGTCGTCGTGTCAATGTCTGGATCGATGGTCGTCGCGTCACGCGGAGGACCTGAACTGGTCTGGTCTAACAGTAGACCTGAGTCAGGGTAAACGAAACGTGGGTCCAGCCGTGGGTTGATGGGACCTAGAACCTGGTCGATGGGACTTGGATCTTGGACGATAGGACCGGGTCTAGCAAGAAAAACCTGGCACCTGGATCGATGAAACCCGCGGGTCAAGCAATGGACTTGGGACTGAGTCCTTGGACCTGTAACCTGAAACGACAGAATTTGGGTCGATGGGACTTGGTTTTAGGTTATATCTGGGTCGATGGTCGTCGGGTCACGCAGAGGACCTGGTCGGTCGTCTTCTTCTCCTCCTGCTCCTCGTCGCCGATTGTTGTTAAACTGTCGCCGGTGAATGCGCGATCTCGCCACGCGGTAAACGTTCAGATAGACGGCGTGCTGAAATGTACTTATTTCATGGCCGTGTTCGACGGCGTGTTTTGCATGGACGCACATGTAATAGGTTATACGAACATAGGCAGTCCAGACGTTAAGATAGACGGCGACAATGAACGCTAGCGGCAGGTAAAACGCGCCGACCGTCGAGAACACCGTATAGCCAAGGTTCTGACTAACCATAAAATTTATTTCCTCTAGCGCCATTGTTTTCCTATTCCAGGCATCACCCATGTTTCATGCCAATCTAAGAGGTATAACTCAAGTGGTTTTTTTTGCCAGTGGAAAAACTGTATAGACAAGGTTCTGGCTGATTATGCAGATCATAACGTCCGTCGCTTCGAAATCGGACGATATAGTCTCGTTTGTAGCAAATTCGTCATAATACATCGGATAATTATACGCTTCAGCGTCATACCAGTCGCGATAATTTACCGCGTCATGGTGATCATAGTATTCGTACGGCTGAAGTTCCAGCGCCACGGATGTCGATGGTGCGTCGTATTGGTTGCTATCGAGACTAGCGTTGTTTATCGGGAGAGCTTGGAGCACATAGTCTGAGGGATCCTTAAGACCGAACAGAGGAGGAAGCGAAATGATCGTCGACATGACCCAGCTGGCAACGATCATTCCAATTATCAGACGAGCCGACCTATATAATGCATAACACAATAATATACGATACACAACAAGAATCCCAGCTGTCGCTAGGATAGCCGACTGTACTGGCTGTCAGTGACCTTTATGGTTATCCAAGATCGATAATTTTTATTTTATCTAAAACGCCGTAAGCCACTTTCTGTTAGTGATTAATAGTAACTTAGGCCCTATCTCTCACCGTTTCCAAAATATGGTTAGTTGTTCATTAAATTTCCTACCCTCTCCGGCATTTAACCCCAAATTTAAAGATATTTTCTTCGCATTAAATCGCTGAAATTTTGCATGCTTAGATTTGTGACACATGGCTAATTACTCGTGTAAAAAGTTTTTTTTACAATTTAAGGCGTAGCCACAATACATCCGTGACAGACAACAGACTGACGACAACCACGCCAATAGCTCGGCTGTTACTTAACTTCTTAAGTACGGTCGGCTAATAAATTACCTACGCAATAATACGCAACAAATTTATGTATCCCAGAGGCACAAAAATTTCTAATAATTTGTACAAACCGTTTGAACAGCACCCAAAATTGTCAACAGTAAGAAAGTGGGATATCTGAGATAACCAGAAAATGTATTTTAGACACTATAAGCTAATAATCAATCAATCAATCCGGGATGTGGCTAAGCAATACAAACTATTGGTAGGACCAGAGACAACTTAAGTAAAGTCAGTTCAAAAATAGTCATAAACTAGAAAAGCACTCGGAGAGCGCAGACCTCCGTTAAGCATATTGATTCGACACAACATTGTAGTCCCTATTAAAGCAATGTTAACGAAAATTTCAAAGTAATCCAGAATCCAGGATTCGTTCCGGATCACTCCCAAAATTGAATCACTTGTAGTTTTTGCCATATCCGACATTCCCTGAAAATTTCAGAAAGATCCTTCCATAACTTTTTGAGTTATCTTGCTAACACACAGACAGGCAAACAAACTCTGGCAAAAACATAACCTCCTTGGCGGAGGTAAAAATTGATGAACATGTGAGTTTTTAATCGCTGACGAAAGCTAGATAACGACTCGGCAGATGTCACGTCGACCGGCAAGTCGTTCCATGTCCGTGGGCCGACAGCCGACGGAGCCCAGTTGGTTGACGACGATTGTCAGTTTAATCGAAAGCACTGCCAGACGGTTGGTGACAGCAGAACGGAGAGGTCGGCGGCCAGATTACTTTTGTACAAAATCAGTCATTGCTAGTTAATTATCGTTTTATAATAAAAATTGAACTACACGTTGAACTCAGAATCTATGGCAGCTGCACGCGATCCTAAGTACGATAGCTACCACACGGTAAATTTGACTTAGCTCCAAAAACGTACAACGAATATTTACGCGTATTAAGATTGAAAGTCACGAATAATCAAATCTATGGCTGCGGTAGACGCGACGGTAGTAAGCTAAGGAGACCTACAGCTACAAATAATTCATCATTCATCACCATACCATCAGCTGCAAGGTCTGATGTTATGCGGATTATTTTTTTCACCGCGCAATCGGGTTTTAAATACCCGCTCAGAGGGTGCTTACAGGTGTGACAAAACATCGCATATGACAGAGCGGGGCTTCGTACAGAGCAGCTGTCGATTAACTCGGGTTTGGCAGCGCCATCGCGCCATCGCGATGGCGCTGCCAAACTTGACTTGATTGACAGTTGCACTGTAGGTAGCCGCGCCCAGCAGTTTTTGTCGTATGCGATATTTTGTCGTACATGTAGGCACCCTTTTACGATGATCTGATCGAAGCGATCCATTATGCAAGACTCAGCTGCTCGGTTAGAACAGCTGCTGCAGTGAATGACGTCATTTTCACTCTTTCATTGATAAAAAAATCCGTTTGCATTAGTCGCGTTGAAAAATTTATAGAACGACCGTCCGGGTACATCTGCAGCCATAAGATGTCAGACGAAAGTGTTTCTCGCACAATGTTCAGTCAGTTGCCGACAAAGAAAAATATGTAATAAATTTATAAAAAAATTTTTATACAATTAAAACAAATTTTTAACTAAATTTTAGAAACTGCACAGGGAAACGTCGTTATGACTGGAAATTGTAGCATCGTCGTAAGTGCGTCGTAGCTGCGTCGGCGCTAGTCGCATCATGCATGTGGTACAGTGGCGTAACCAAAATTGTAAATTCGTATGGAATAAGGGCTTTTCTCTTTTTATTTTCTATGTCCCTTGCTCCTTTTTTCTTTTCCCTTTCATTCCAGATTTTGTCCTGCCCTTCTTTACTCCCTTTTTCTTTTCTACTTTTCCCTTACTTCTTTTTTTGCCGTTTTTTTATTTCTTTTTTGTCCTTAAAGGTAGGACTCTTAAAATCTAGCTAAGAGTACGGAAAGCGCCGTAAAATCGAATTAGATGCATTATGGCTTCAAAATATGACATCTGGTGGCAACTATTTTAATTATATTCCTGATAACCCAATAACCAAATTTAGTGCAGTAAAAAAGCACACTTATGTCTTGTCTGAGAGAACATGGAGGGCTGGACCCCTGCTCCTTGTCTACGCCACTGTTGTGGCAACACGGCTTAACCCGATTTATGTAAATCGATTATTAATTAAATAGATAATGCCTGCACGGACTTTGCTTATACCGCATAATGCCGCCGCGATGACTACTAATTTTCAAAAGATACCATCAGCAGCTTTTGTATCGAAATGGAGCTTAAAAGCTGGCCGATACTCGTACAACAAAGCTTGAAGCACACAAAAATGTTATGATATATTACCGTTACCGTATACCATCATCGTCGCTGTCGTCCGGGTAACCTCAATGACTGTACATAGCAAGAGATCGGCGTATTAGCACGATTAAGTGCTTTCGAGGCCCACGGTCACTGTTCGTCGATGTATATATAGGTTCTGTATAGACCTAGTACATACATGCATTGTAGCCCGTGTGGGCGACTTCATAAAAACTAATCTGGGGCGATGTTGCCATGTACATTTTTTCCCTTCTCAATTCCTTTTCTCAGCGGCGTCATAGGTTAAAAATTGGGCAAGGCAAAAAGTTGCCATTTTGTGATTGACACTGAAAATTCCGACAAACAGCTACAAATGTTCGACAGATGTGCTCAAAATTTTTATTTTGCCGTAAATTTTCCGCGAAGTAAAAAAAACTGTTAGCTACAAACTGCAATTTTCGGACAACAAAGACTTTCCGACATTTAAAGTGGCAATACCAAGAGGGGGGAGTGCCCCTTTCCCCCGACGCCCGTCCTCCTGCCACAAACCCACTGTATTGTTTCCTGTTTTTTGTTGTTGTTTTTTTCATTTTTCAACTCAATTTCCCCTTTCTCGAAAACCTACGCGCAACATAATTGGCGAGTGAGAAGGAATGCTATGTAAAATATAGTTTATCTGTCTGTCACC
>Ga0209454_1004687_pt1 | contig 10294 bp, 7 predicted proteins | sample WorMetHERISLAND1_2_FD_187400 | JGI IMG/M metagenome (GOLD analysis project Ga0209454, IMG submission 187400) | Marine gutless worms symbiont microbial communities from Max Planck institute for Marine Microbiology, Germany - Olavius geniculatus... | ecosystem: Host-associated > Annelida >... | reverse complement strand
CTACATCCTTGGTCAATACCTTATAGCGATACTTCGTGATCCATACCAGATGAACCTTCAGGTCGTAAACGGCATGTGCTGCGTGCTTCTTTGGTCTCATAACTAAAATACTAAAGCTCTTGGACTTCCGGCTGGGACGCCGGAATCCAGGTGCCAGGGATGGCAAAAACAACAGGGGCCGAACGATTACCTCCGCTGCAGGGCCGGGACTTGTTCAGCGGTTGTGGGGTGATGGGTCGTAAGCCGGCAGCAGGTCACGGCACGGGTTTGCGGCGAGTCTGGTCCAACGACGAGCAAGCACGACGGACACAGCGAGCAGCGCTCCCAGGGCCAGCCAGACCAGGGCTGCCCCCCATTGACTGCCGAGCATAGCGACGAGAAAGGCGTGAGCACCCGCATAGGCCTCCCCACCCAGGGCTCCGAAAAGCCAGGTTCCGGCGATAAAAGATATCAAGATTGTCCATTCCTCAGAGTCCCACCCATTGGCCCAGGCCCAGAAGACAAGCCATCCGCTTAACAGGACGAAAAGCAACACTGCGGCTACCCGGAACCCGATGTGCCATCCCATGAACACGGGGACGACATCTTGCGGCCCTTCGATGCCTACTAAGCCGAGCAGGAAAACGGCCAAGGCGTAAACCCCTGGCGCCACAAGCGCTCCAGAGAGGACGATATAGGGATGATGCTCTTCTAAGAAGCGCCAGGAGAACGTCCGGAACAGGACCCACAGGATGGTGATCGGCAGGACCAGAAGCTTCATCATCGGCCAGGCGTTCCACCAAGTGAGAATGATAGGTGCCTGCGCGAGCTCCAGACCCGCCGGGATCGCGACCCCCAAGGAGACGAGCAGAAACAGGAGCAGCTGACCACGAAAAAGCCAGCTTTCTTCATAGCTGAAGCGTACCGGACGGAACAGGTTACGCCAATCGTCCTCCGTCGCTCGACGCCGCCATCTCGGAATTAGCGTTTCTGCGATGAAACGCCCTCGACTTGCTTCGGGTATGGCGTTGACCAGGGTCCACCAAAGCGGCCATGTCGACAGCCAATCCTCGAACCCAGCCAATACCTTTGCGGTCAGAGCCGAATCGTCCTTTATTGCACGGAAAAAGTCTCTGACATCCGACTCCTCGATAAATACAGAGGGAGTGCGCTGCCTCGCCATTTTCCATAAGCCGGCTACCCTCTTGAATTCATCGTCTGATTCCCAAATTATGGGCCAATCGAATTTTCTGGAGCTCCCGCTCCCCACGAGGGCGAGCGCGTAGGCCAGTCGCTCGTCGATCTCGAAGTGTTCCGCCGGCAGCTCGTCGTCCGGCGAGTGGTCCATCAGGAAGGCCACGCGCCCCATAATCGGGATGAGCGGGGACCCTGTGTCCTCCACGAACGGCACCCAGACCCAGTCGTAGAAGGGGAAGGCCTGCTCGTCCCGGTGCCTGGGGGCCAGCGGGAAACGGGTGAGCGCCGCTTCGATCGCCGAGTTCGCAGTGAGGCCCGCCAGGTTCCAGGCCGCGGCCCGGGCCGTAGGCTGGTCCTGGTGCCAGAGCATCGAGGCCAGACCCACCGCCGCCGCAGGGGTCCCGATCAGCCTCAGTTGACCCATTGCCGCCGTATCGCCGTCCGCCGCTATCTTGCCCAGCACGGAAACGGCCAGGTCACCCATGCACAGCAGGGCCTCCCGACACGCGGACGACGCCTGGTAATACCGCCCCAGGATCTCTGCGGCCTCCGGCAGGTTGGTCGCCGCCAGCGCATTGGCGCCGGCCCTGAGCTCGACCGGGTCGTCACTGCTCAGACACCTGGCCAGCAGTGCCAATACCCGCTGGCTGCGGGGTCTCTGATCCGCCGCCACGGCAGCGAACGCCAGCAGCACGCTGTCTTGGTGCGACTCATCGGCCAAGGCCGGCGTGAATTCATCGAGGATGCGGTCGGCCAGCCCGGTCTCCACCTCCTGGGCGTTCGCCAGGCACTCGAACGCGGCCAGGGGATGGATCCCATGGACCTTCTCGATCAGGGCGCTGCTGTTGGACGCCAGCCCACACCAGAGCTTCACCGGCTCGAGCCATCCGTCGGGGTCCTGAGCGAAATGCTCGAACAATCGCTCGTAGTCGTTCTGCAGGCGATCGGCGGCAAAGTATTCCTGCAGGGTCAGGTGCGCAAACTGGTAGCGCTCACCGCCGTCGATGGCCAGCAACAGACCGCTGCGCTCGACGATCTCCCGCAGGACCCGGTCCGCCTCGCCGGCATCCAGGTTCAGGTCCGGCAGCATGGTACGCACCTCGCGTAACACGTCGTCGAAGCTCATGCTGCGGCGGTCCTGGTCGGACAGTTTCATCGCGTTGAGTTGGTTGAAGACCGCCAGGTGCTGGAGAATCCGGCGCTTCACGGGAGCGTGGAACTGGTTGTGATGAGCATGGTGGTGACGCAACAGGACCTCGGTCGCCTCCTGATAGAACTCCGCCCGTGAATGGGGCAGGACGAACTTGGGGTCCTCATAGAGCACCGCGATGATGGTCAGCATCAGTGGGTTGCGCGCGATGTGCTTGATCCGCGGGCGTTCTCCCATGGCCGCCATCAGCTGGGCGACCGAGTGACCCGCTGGCATGTGCTTCTCCCAGTGGGAGAGGAAGCGGTACATCTCCTGGTCGGAGAACTCGACGATCTCCAGGCGCCGGTCCACCAGGTCCGCAAATTCCTCCCGGTAGACCGCACTGCGGCAGGTAATGATCACGCGGCACCGGTGGTACTGCAGCAGCAGCTCGCGGATTTGTCTGACCACGTGATCGCGCTGCCCCGGCTCCTTGCCCGAGGCAACCTCGTCGAGCCCGTCCAGTAGCAACAGGGTCCGACCGGATTCGAGCAAGGCGTCCAGATAGGGCTCGGCATTGGGAAATCGACTGCGCTTCTCCAGCTCGTCGATGAGGTGTTCTCGTAGGGGCTTGGTCTCGCCACTGCAATGGCGCAGCTCGAGCAGGACGGGAAGCGGGCCCTCCGGCAGCTCCGCCAAGGCCCCCGTCGCCCATTTCAGGGCGATGTGCTTGAGCAGCATGGATTTGCCGGAGCCGGGCGGGCCGACGATCATGAGCCGGCGATGCTCCGCCACCGCCGCCAGCGCCGCGACCTCTGTCGTCCGTGCCCCCTCACGGGCACGCAAGGGAACGAAGACCTCACTCAGATCGAGGTGTCGATCGAATCGAAAGGTCAGGGGGACCTGCCGATACCGCTCGCGTAACGCCTCGCGGTAATCCCGCATCGCCAACCGCCGGAAGAGGGCGCGACTGCCGAGCCAGCGCCTGATTGGCTGGTAAACCGAGCGGCCGAACTGGTCGATCAGTGTATTGATCACGCGGCGCGCCACGTACAGAACCCCGAGCAGGAGCGCCACCAGCCAACCGCCGTACTCTTTAACCATGGCCCACACCGTGTCGGTAGGTGTTGCCTGGTCCTTCTTCAGCTGGGTTTGGTACCGGTGATATTCCCGCTCGTAGACATCCGCGATCCGGGAGCGGTTCAGACCTTGGGCCGACGCAGAGAAACGATCGAACAGGTCCTGGGTGGATTCCAGCTTGCCGATATCCACATGACGGCGCGCGAGCGCCTGGATTTCCTTCACAACCGAACCGTGAAGCGGACGAGGGTCCGACCCACCGACCGCTGTGGCGCAGCTGGCAAGCAAGAGCAGGAGAGCGAAGAAGAGACGCAGCCCCGGTCGTCTCAGCGCGGCGACTCGCCGCGCGTCACCGGACTCCAACGCGGCGCGGGATGGAACGCAGAGCAAAACTTGCGGTGCCATATCCGTCCATGCGACAAACAGGGAAATTTTAGTGTAACCGATACGGCTATCCGCAACACGTATTAGATCTTAGGTCTCCACAACTATCGCGACACCCAGGGCGACGAGCGGCTGAGCACCAAGCCGGTCCTGTTGGCGAGCGGAGAGGTTGTCGTCTTTGCGTACACCTTTCATGAAATCGAGGCGCTAGGCCTCGCTGTGGCCCCGCTCATCCTTCTCTACCAGCATGACCTGGACTTCAGACCCTCAAGACGGAGGCCGTATGCGGGTGTGGAATGCTTGGATACATTCAGTCGCGATTCCGTGGCCGCTGCTGAACGATGAAATAGACGCTGCAGCTCGAAAATTGCGTTGACCGCTTGTCCCTGCCAGAATCGTATGATTCTTGGTAAGAATCAGGATTTCTCATGCAATTAGAAGCCGATGTATCAAAAGATGGCATGCTCAGAGCAAAGCTACCGGACAGGTATCGTGGAAGGCTTGTCCGCATCCGTGTTGAGGACGACGAAGAGCGCGCACACGCACAGTGGGCAGCGTTGTTCGAGGTCCTTGACGGGATCGAGACTCAGGACATCCCGCGCCGCAATCATCACGAAGTACTGGACTCGATTCGGGAATTCCGCGAGACCGAATGAAGCTTGCGTACGTCGACGCCTGTGTCGGCTCTCGTACAAATCGGGCGAGATTCTATTTTTATAGCGATCAATAACCTGGCGATCGGCATGACGGTTGCATCAGAAGCTCCAAAGCCTCGACTGCGGAGCTTCCATGAAGCAAAAAGACATCACCGCATTGCTCGACGAGCCGATCCGTATCCACCCTCAGCAGGGAAAACAAGGAAAATCCGGCTGCGCCAAGCCGAAGCCGGGTGCCACCGCCGGCAGTTGCGCCTTCGACGGCGCCCAGATCGCTTTGCTGCCCATCGCCGACGTAGCCCATAGCGTCCACGGCTCCATCGCCTGCGTCGGTAACTCCTGGGACAACCGGGGAACCCGATTCTCCGGGCCCTCCCTGTACAAGATCGGTATGGCCACGGATCTGACCGAGCAGGATGCCATGCTGGACCCCCACTTCATGCTCGGTATGTCCCGCTTTGCCCTGGCCGCCGATGCGGACCTGCTGGTCGGCTTCAGCGACCTGCCGGCAGCCATGGGGGCAGAGACGGTCGCCGCCGGGGCACCCTCCAATGCGGCCGCCTTGCGGCAGGTCCGGATCGACCGGGTCAAGGTCGGGGACCTGGAAGACCTCGAAAGGCGAACCCTGTGGTCCCATCGGGCACCGCAGATTCCAATAAGGACGTAGGTTAAAGGTTGCCGCCGCACTCCAAAACGTTCGGTGGTACCCTTCTCTGATCGTCAGCAGTCTGGAATCCATAAAGAGCCATGCGTTTAACCGGCTCCAGGCAACCGAATGGTAAATCGAGGGAAGGCAACAGGATGCCTCGATGCATCAGGCAGGCTGCGGCTGATCCGCAGCGCTGCGGGTGACCGCGACCAGGTGCTGTTGACCTAATTGTCGTGCCGACCGCTGATCCGCCTCGGTGAATGGACCCCTACACCAACTACGACAAGCGGCTGACCGGACTGGCGCGCGCACCACTCGGGAGCTGCCTGCAGGACGGTCTCATCGGTCTGGAAAAGGAGGGGCTGCGGGTATCCCCGGCGGGGACCGTCGCCGTTACGCCCCATCCTGCCGTGTTCGGATCGGCGCTGACCCATCCGTACCTCACGACGGATTTTTCCGAGGCCCTGCTCGAAACCATTACGCCGCCGATGCGGGACAAGCAAGCGATTCTCGCTTTCCTGCACGGCCTGCACGTCTTTGTCCACCGCCACCTCGATGACGAGCTCTTGTGGGCGACGAGCATGCCTTGCGTGTTGGAGGACGCGGACCATATCCCGCTGGCCGGGTACGGTACCTCTAACGCCGCCCGCATGAGGACGGTGTACCGGCGTGGACTGGGCAACCGTTACGGACGCTCCATGCAGGTAATCGCGGGCGTTCACTACAATTTTTCGTTCTCCGATGCCTTTTGGCCGCTGTATCGGGAGCTGGCAGGTCGCAACACGGAGCCGGGAGCTTTCCGTTCCGAGACTTACATGGCGTCGATCCGCAATCTCCAGCGGTTCGGTTGGCTCATTCCCTATCTCTTCGGCGCCTCGCCGGCGGTCTGCAAGACCTTCGTGCAGGACCGGAGCACGGATCTCGATGCGTTCGACCGGAACACCTACTTCTACCCTTACGCGACCTCCCTGCGGATGGGTGATATCGGCTATCAGAATCTCAAGACCTGCGACGCCGGGATGAAGGCGAGCTATGATAACCTTGATGCCTATGTCCGAAGTCTGATCCGGGCCACCCAGACTCCCTGCCCCGATTACCAGGCCATCGGCGTCAAGGTCGGCGGACGCTATGAGCAGCTCAATGCCAATGTGCTCCAGATCGAGAACGAATACTATAGTAGCGTGCGCCCGAAACAGCCTCCCCGGTGGCTGGAGAAGCCCACTCTGGCCCTGCGTCGACGCGGCGTCGGTTACCTGGAGCTACGCTCCCTGGATGTGAATGCCTTCCATCCCCTCGGCGTGACCGAGGAGCAGCTCCATTTCCTGGATGCCTTCATGCTGTTCTGCCTGCTTGCGGAGAGCCCCCGTATCGACAGGAACGAGCGCCGGGCCATCGACATGAACCTGCTCTCAACCGCCCACCGCGGCCGTGACCCCGCGCTGGAGCTGGACCGAAATGGAGGCGGTATCCGTCTCCGTCAGTGGGCGGAGGAGGTGTTGGATGCCATGCTTCCGGCCGCGGAGCTGATGGACGGTGGCAGCGGCAGTCCCTGTGTCGATAGCCTGCGTCGGCAGCAGGAGAAGGTACGGGATCCGGAACTGACACCTTCCGCAAGGATGCTCACCGAGATGCGCGCCAACGCAGAGGGCTTCTTCGACTTTGCGCAACGTACCTCGAAGCAGTACCGCGACCAATTCCGTAGCTCATCGCTCGACCCCGAGTATGCGACCTTGTTCGAGCGCCTGAGCCGGGAGTCCCGGGAGCGACAACGGGAATTGGAGGCAGCCGACGACATGGGTTTCGACGAATTCCTCGAGCGCTACCTCGCCCAGGATGAACAGTCGCCGGATTCTCATCCATAAAGAGCCTTATTTTAGAGTGAACCCTAATCTCCGGGCTTGTCTCCTAATGGTACAGGATTAACAGGATTTTCAGGATTAACAAGATATTGTAATTGATGGTAAGCATAGAAGGATTCATTTTTGATCTCCTCTCCCTAAGCCCCCTCGCTGCGCTCGGGGCAAGCTCTCTCCCGGAGGGAGAGGGGGTAAGCGCGTGGCGCGCACAACACACTGCTAACGGCAATATTTCCATTTATAAATTAACCACTACCCAGAAAATAATCCTGTTAATCCTGATCATCCTGTTAATCTTGTCCTATTAGCGGTTGGCACCAGGATTATGTCAACAGCCCCCAGGCCCGGGTAGTGCGTCAGTTTGAACAATTACACCTTCTGGCAACGGCGAGCCACAGCCCGCCGCCGTTTTTGTCCATCGCTTAGCCCAACATCCGCAGGGCGTCAGCGAACCGGCAAAACCTAACCATGCGTATGCACATGCGCCCAAACTGACGCACTACCCGGAACTCGGGGCTGTTGACATAACCGTTGTGCCGACCGCCAATAGGACAGGATTAACAGGATTTTCAAGATTAACAGGATTCAATAATTGTTAGGGTCTAGATAACTTTAGAGAGGATTTTCTCTCAGTAAAATGAGTATTATATCATATAAGTTTTCCTCCCGATGATCGAATCTGAATTCACATTCTTCGAGGTGTAGATGAAACGTATGTCTGGGAACACCATTGAATTTTGCAAGCCTCCGTTTGGCCTACGACCAGAATGATTCAATGCCATTGAGATGACAAGTACCGCGGGCAAATTCATGCTGACCACGATTCACACGGAAATGCTTTTGATACCCCATATCCACCAGCCCATCGTAGCCCCTCCAGCCGTCCGAGTGGATGATACTGTCGAGGGCTACCTGGCCCCGAATCGCAGCCTGTAGCTGCTTTTTGGAGGCATCGGGGACGATTTCCGTGTCGACTTTTCCTTGGCGTTCCAGGATTCCGAAGACCATCGTTTTGCCCCCGGCCCCACGACCTTTTTTGCCACGGACACGCCGGGCGCCAAAGTAGGATTCATCCACCTCAACCTCACCCGATAAGGGCGAGGAGGCGTCACGAATTCGAGCGATTCGGGTCCGTAGTTCGAACAACAACTGATTGATTGTCGGGCGGCTGACATCACTCAGCTCGGCGATTTTCGAGGCCGGTAAATCGAGCGCAAAAGAGCGGATAATCACGCTGAATTTCGCTTCCGAAAGGTGTGAACGCCTGAAATACCTATTTTTCCCTTGCATAACATAACCTTAGCATGCTCTCGCAGTGGCTAAAGTTATCTAGACCCTTATATATTAAGTGGAATTTTGCTCTATACTCGAAACCCATCAACCTATCTATAACAAAACTCAAGTGGTTTTTTGATGTTGAGAATAAACCTTTTCTGTCAATAGGTGGAGCTTCCACAATCGTCATTACTGCTGTGTACTTGATTATAATTCCGGTTGTTTTTGTGCTTAATGGTGGTTGGCAAGTGTTTCAACCTGACGGAAGACTGGTACGGCGTAATTGTTCGGCCCCCACTGTTTTGCCGTCCCTGCCCCGCACCCATCGCCGGCGGGATCCAGGCGTACCCTGGTGCTACCAAACCTTCTGACGATAGGTGCGGGGCCTGGCACTGGATTCCGGCAATCCCTGCCGGAATGATGAGGTGGGGACTGAATGGTTATAAAAAATCTTGTTAATCCTGAAAATCCTGTTAATCCTGTACTATTAGACGCTACCGCTGAATCAGACGTGATTCGGTTCCAGCTATAAGTCAATTATTAAACCTTGAGAAAGTGAAAAGCGTTTACATTGAAACGTCTGTCATAAGCTACCTTGCGGCACGACCAAGTCGTGATTTGGTCATTGCCGCGCATCAACAGGTTACGCATGATTGGTGGCAATATCGAAACGAGTAAGTAATCATGTTAAAAGATCCGGTTGTAGAGAAGGTGCGCAAGTATCGGAAGGAATACGCGGCTCAGTTTAATTTTGATCTTGACGCCATGTTCCATGATCTTAAAGAAAAAGAGTCCAAGTCAGGACTCGACTATGAAAAGCGTGTTCCCAAACCATATCATCCAGGGCAAGGTGATTAAGCAGGCAAAGCTCATAATAGGTAAGATCCTCTTAAGGGGATTCAGAGAACTCGTCCGAGACGATGTTCTGTCACGAGTCGACTTCGATGAATTGGCGTGTCAGATCTTCGACGATTCGGCAGCGATAAGTGGTCAGGTAGGCCGGGGCCATGCCGAATCGGGAACCAAATTTCAATCAACCACTATGGACTGAAAGTCCATAGTCTGGGTTGCGACTGAAAGTCGCTGTTTCGGCTAAAGCCGACTGAAAGCCTCAGACTGAAGTCAGCTCGAAATGACTGAAAGTCGGGGCTCACTCGACTGGAAAATCATCATCATTATGACCCTGATGTTCTCGATGCTTCTTTATATACTCTCTGATAATATCGTCTGTAATATACCCCGAACTGAAAGCACCATACCCAATGGCCCAAAAGTGTCGTCCCCAATACTGCTTCCTCGAATGCGGGAATTCTCGTTGTAGTTTACGTGATGTCCTTCCTTTAAGTAACCTCATGATTTCACTAACCGACAACTTGGGCGGATAAGAGATGTAGAGATGCACATGGTCCTTGCTCACGACTCCCTGGATGATTTCTATATCGTTAGCAGCGCAGGTCTGTCGAACCAATGTCCGAACTCTTTTCCCTACATCCTTGGTCAATACCTTATAGCGATACTTCGTGATCCATACCAGATGAACCTTCAGGTCGTAAACGGCATGTGCTGCGTGCTTCTTTGGTCTCATAACTAAAATACTAAAGCTCTTGGACTAAAAGTCCATAGTTTTTACTAGCGACCAGCAATAAAAATAATCCTGTGAATCTTGTCCGATTAGCAGTTGGCACGACGATGATGTCAACAGCCCCTAGTACTACATTTCACCTTATTTTTCATGCTCAAACCCGTAGGGTAGGCTGTGCCCACCAATACCGTCCCTGGATGGTGGGCATGGCCCACCCTACGGGGAATATGCAAAGGGTCTAGATAACTTTAGAGAGGATTTTCTCTCAGTAAAATGAGTATTATATCATTAAGCTTTCCTCTCGATGATTGAATCTAAATTCACATTCTTTCAGGTGTAAATGAAAGGTTTTTCGTGGAACACCATTGAATTTTGCAAGCCTCCGTTTGGCCTACGACCAGAATGATTCAATGCCATTGAGATGACAAGTACCGCGGGCAAATTCATGCTGACCATGATTCACACGGAAATGCTTTTGATACCCCATATCCACCAGTCCATCGTAGC
>Ga0209454_1004685_pt1 | contig 10295 bp, 7 predicted proteins | sample WorMetHERISLAND1_2_FD_187400 | JGI IMG/M metagenome (GOLD analysis project Ga0209454, IMG submission 187400) | Marine gutless worms symbiont microbial communities from Max Planck institute for Marine Microbiology, Germany - Olavius geniculatus... | ecosystem: Host-associated > Annelida >... | reverse complement strand
TTATTATTATTATTATTAGAGGAGTGGATTGGTTAAATGAAAACAGCATGTTAATGTGTTTAGCTATTGATTTTCAGTAGTGCTATTTTTAACCGTGACCATTTAACAATGCATTGTCTGTGCTTAGACAGTGTCTGTTATGTTGTTCATTGATTAGGCCACCGGGACACCACGCTATGTACAATGAGCCGAACGGTTACTGTGTTTTTAACAATGCCGCCATTGCGACTCGTCATGCTATCGATGTTCTTGATGTTGAGCGAGTTCTTCTGGTGGACTGGGACGCTCACCATGGACAGGGCTTACAGTATGCCTTCTGTGATGACCCACGGTATATATGCCATACTCAGTACTACTGCTGCTGCTAATATACAAATAGTAACTGGCATTGAGGTCACCACTTAAAATTGTTTTTTTGATGTTTGGGAAATATTGCTTGAGGTTTTATGCGAAGATCCTAATCTGAGGAAAAACAGTTTCATAATGATCGATGATTGACTGCAGTAGATATTTGTTTTGTTATAGACTTTTCAAAGTAAAAATCCACACATATATTTTGTCATATTCTTTGAACTGTGCTTCGAAACAAGTGAACAAAACAGTTATCTCAAGTTTTTGTATTTTGTCAAATAAATTTTCAAGTCTGTTGGTTGTTTGGTTATTATTGGCAGTCGATAAATGTGCTTTGATTGTCATGACAACCATTTCTAAAATTAGGAATTTATCTATTTCATAACAATTATTATTTTGGAGTTATACATAAAACACGAAAAGTTGAGATTCCGATTTGTAATTCAGCTGGTTTTAGCTGTTAAGTTATGTAGATTCATCGATAATACAACTTTTTTTAAAAAACATTGTTGTTGACGTTTCGGCAACCGCTGCTGCCTTCTTTGGAACAACTGTCCCCCAGGTGTCACTGCGGTGGACAGTTAGCAATCATAGCTGTTGTTTAGAAAAATCGTGCCAACTACAGTGGACATGGCCTAGACGTCATCAATATTAATGAGACATAGCTACATTCTTATCAGCCTGGTCACATGAGGCAATATTGCTTTAAGCTGGGAAAATATTGCCCAGCAGTGGGGGTATTTTGGAGGGCAGTATTGTTTCATAGTCGTAAAAATGTTGCCTTGTCAGTGCATATTTCAGGTTAATGTACATCATGAGAGGTGATTTGCATTAGTTGCATCCATGCATTTCAAGGATAAAAACATAAGTTATTAGTCTGTTGTAAGCAAACCTTCAAGGACACAGGTTACATACACGATGGGAAATTCTAAGTGATTCTTAATAAGCTGACAATGATTCTAGCTAGATGTCTAATTATGCTAAGTGCTGTTTTCTACGCACAAAAGCAGCTACTGCTTTTAGCGTGTCCTAGCCATTGCAATTCTCTCCGTCCATCTGTCTGTCCGTCCATCACACGGGTGGATTAGTCAAAAGCGGTGCAAGCTAGGATTACCAAATCTTCACCCTTGGCTGCCCGGAAGACTTTTCCATAAATTCAAAGGGGGTCACCCCGAATGAGGTCGCTAAATGAGATGGGGTGGGCAAAATTTGCGATTTTTGGCCAATAAGTCGCTGTATCTCAGTAACAGTGCGAGATAGGGTCTAGGTTACTATTAATCACTAATAGGAAGTCGTACACTGGCTCTCGATTGGCGCCGAATTCAATGACCTTGAATGACCTTTAACGTTAAAATAAGGAGGTTTTGTGGATTTTTTGGCAATTTCGGGCTGCAACACATGTCTACATCATTCACAAGGTGGCGCCACAAAACTATCGTTATGCGATCCAGATAGAGAATTTGGTATTTTTATATTAACTTAGCGTGAACTCCCCAATTTTCAGCTAAACTACTGAACTGGAACTGCTATAGGCTTTTGCACATCTCGTGAGCATTTGCTTAAATTTCTTGTTGTTTCAGAGTTCTCTATTTTTCTGTTCACCGCTATGAGTATGGAACATTTTGGCCCAACCTACGGCAGTCAGACTATGACTACATTGGAGGTCAGGGCAGTGCTCGTGGCTACAACATAAATGTACCATTCAACAAGGTAGATACATGGCTGTGTCTGTCTTTTCATTGGTTCTGCTTGACATGCCTTGCTGATTGAGATGTGAGCTAACTTGCTAATCTGTGCGAAACTGGTGGTTTTGTGGCAGTGTGGTTAAGATGTTGGACTTGAGATCAAGAGGTCATGACTTTGACCTTTATAGCATGATGGAGACTTGGATATCATCAAGAGTTTTGAACTTTGTATGAAAATCACAAAGCAGTTGTGGTAAGCCTGAAGAATGGTTAATTGTGCGTGCAAAACTGTGCGTGTTTTCTGTTGCAGCGCGTATTTGCAGCATGATGACTATAGTTTATGATAAATACCTATGTGGTTTTTAGATAATCAAGAATTGTACTTTGTTAGTTACCTGTATGCTTTTCATAAATCAGTGCCTGAATATTTACCAAAGATTTGTCTATGGTGGTTCTGGCTTAACTTGTAGTGACCATGGAAATTAGCTAATTAGTTAAACATCGAGAGTGGTAATTTAGTTTAACTGATGTGGCATGGTTTTAGGTTGGACTGACTGACGCTGACTTCATGGCAATATTGCAACGATTGTTGATGCCTGTGGCTCATGAGGTACAAGTTTCCTTATAAAATAACATTTCTCTCTTCTGACTCCTGTTTTGCTGTACATATTACCGTTTAAGACGTGAATTTCTAATTGCTGTTTGGCTGTCATTACGGGTGTGTTAACATTCTGCTTTTTTGTAAATATCTATTCTATGATACTACACTATTTTGTAGTTTCAGCATGCTGGTCTTAGCTGGTGCTATGTACGAGGGTCATTCAATAAATAACAGGACCGGCGTTCTTATACAATGACAGTAAATTGCACAATTCTGACAGTTAGACCATATGTTATTTTCCAACATAATCTCCCCACAGTTCACTGCAATGTTTCCATTGTTCTACAAGTTGGCCTGAACTCGTAGCATTAAGTTTTTGTTGGCACCATGTAGAAATTTCTGGATGCATGCTGTTGAACGTCTTTGTCGTTCTTAAACTCAGCGTCACTGCAAAAACGGAAAAACTATTCAAATACTCTCAGACGTGATAAAGTGTCACTGGTAAACATAACAGATAATCTGCAATAAATTTCAGCACTTTCTATGCCTTCTAGAAAATTTCATGATTTAAAAAAAATTTTTGGACCATGCCAAACATCAATGCCCATCATTTATATCTTAAAAATAATGATGTCACAGCATGACATCCTTAATGAAACCACGGTAAGTAGTGCACAATAGTGGCTGTACAACCTTATAATAGTTTTGATTTTCAACTGTCACTGTTTGCTTACTGAGAAGAACAGTCCTGGAATTAATTGAACGACCCTCGTAAATATGTTTTGACTGATTGGACCACAGATATATCGACTGATCGATGGATAACATGGTTATGCTAATTGCCCACAGCAGTTCCGTCGTTAACGTGATGTTCACACATGCTCTGTTGTGTGTGTGCTTTGTTAGTTCAACCCTCAGCTGGTGCTCGTCTGCTGTGGCTTTGATGCTTCTATCGGCGACGCCGAGGTTAGTAAATGCAATGTTATACACACATACACGTGCACACATTAAGTCATACTGCACTGTCCCTGATTTTAGCATCAACTTGAACATGCTGTGTTATAATGTAGTGTCTAGTGGTTAGTGTCGACTCGTAACTTTCAGGTTGCGGTTTGATTCTCACTGCCGTCATTTGCAAGCAACCTTGAGCAAGTTGCTAACCTACTGTGTGCTCAGGCCAACTCAGCCTCCTACTCTTTGTGGGACCGGAAATGAGTATTAGCTTACGGGCTACTGGTGGCTAATTGGGACGGTGGTATGTCTGCTTGCTGCAAACCATGGGTCCAGTTGTTTGCTGATGCGGGCAATGGATGGTCACATAGTGCGCTGTGGTTTCATTAGCTCATGCCAATCAGCTGCCACTTCCTAGATTGTAAAGCGCTTCCAGTCTTAAGTCCGACTCATGTAAGAAGCGCTATAGCAAGTGTTGGACTTTACCTTTAGCTAACTTCAGCTGCAGTATTGGGGCAGTTTTCACCGAGTGCTGTTTCCGACTACCAATCTGTGTCACAGTGGTTATTGAACTCAAGTCACATTATTCTCGGCTGCTTCATTTTCATGCGTATCATCATTTCTGCATTTGTTACAGTTTACGTTGCACGTGTCTCCGCTATCTGTTTGCTTGAGCCAAAAATGAAAAGAAGTCTGTAGTAATTTTCTTTGATATCAGACGTACCAGTTTAGCTGTAGTTTGCTATGCAGTTAGTTTATATGAATTAGAAGAAATGGTATCAGTTTTTTCACACAAGTCCAGTGGGGATGGTGACGATGATGACACATGGCTGTTCCTGCAGGGTCGAAGTGAAATTACTCCCGCTGCATACATGCACTTCACTCACATGCTGAAGCAGTTGGCTGATGGCAAACTTGTCCTCCTGACTGAGGTATAGTGCAGACACTCTTTACTGATCAGTTCAACATTTCTACTCATCAGAATTATTGTTATTTAAGTAACATGTGTTGTTTTTCATTTTTCCCGTCTTTTACCTAGCGACGAAAAACTGGAATCAGTTTCCAACCTGATTATGGGACAGGTTGCTGGGCTTAGAAATTAGGTTCTTTGAAACAGGGTGGACGAAAGTATTAATCCATTTTCATTGATCTAGTTAATAATTATTGTTTGACTGATTGACTGTTTTGTTGTTTTATTTTTTGATTGGTTGATAGGTTGATCGATATGATCATTTTTTGCTGATTGCCAGGGTGGCTATTGTTTGAGGTCATTTGCTGAGGGTGTAGCGCTGACATTGAAGTGTTTACTTGGTGATCCATGTCCTGAAATATCACCACTGTCAGTTCCTCTCGACTCGTAAGTACATACTTTTTCATTACGTTGTTATTAGTCTGCTCGGAAACGATAGTTTTCAGAGCGGACTTGTATTTTGCTGGCATTTATTTTTTTCGCCATGACATCTTCGAGCTCTGTGGGCCACTCATTGCGAAATTTTGCACTGTGAGCGGAAGTGCGTTCGGTTTTATAATAATGGTCCAAAAATTTTGGGGGTTTTCCCCAAAAAATTTTAGGAGCCAAAAACATGCAAAACTTGGCCCGATTTCGGACGATTTTAAAGTTTGATGATGAATATTTTTGGAACAGATAAAGATATTCAAAATCTGACAAGTACATGATCAACTGAGATCCCTCCCACGCTAGGTGAAAAAAGTCCGGTGAGCTGTGATCCAGTAGCCAAGGAGATCTGAAGGTCAAATTATATTGTGCTTCCTTAGGGGTGCTGCGTTTGCAAATTTTTACGCGCAAAAGCAGCTACTGCTTTCAGCGCGTCTTAGCCATCGCAATTCTGTCTGTCTGTCCATCTGTCCCTGCGTCCGTCACACGGGTGGATCAGTAAAAAAATGGTGCAAGATAGAATTACCAAATCTTACCGTCGGCTGCCCGGAAGACTCCAGTTTCAGGAATCGTAAAGCTTTTCCATAAATTCAAAGGGGGTCACCCCGAACTAGGGCGCTAAATGAGAGGGGGTGGGCAAAATTTGCGGTTTTTGGCCAATAAGTCGCTGTATCTCGGTAACGGTGCGAGATAAGGCCTAGGTTACTATTAATCGCTAATAGGAAATCGTATACTGGTTCTCAATTGGCGCAGAATTCAATGACCTTGAATGACCTTGAACGCCAAAATAGGGGGTTTAATGGATTTTTTTGCCGATTAAGCGCTGCGACACAAGTCTATATCATTCACAAGGTGGCACCACAGTACTGGCGTTGGTGGCGTGGCGTAGTTGGTAACGAGGTTGGCTGAAACGAAGTTACTCTTTGCCGGGCCCGGTTAGTACTGCGATGGGTGACTGCCTGTGGGCAGGAACTGCTATAGGCTTTCACGCTTCTCGTGAGCATTAGCTCAAAGTTTTTGTTACACGTGCTAGAGAATGACCAAGTATTGCTAGCACACTCCCACCAGTGACAGGGATCCTTCTTTCATTTTTTTCAAAGGGGGTCAAAAATTGGCTTGAATTTAAGCATATTAGCTGCAAGATCGTTGAAGCCAGGAGGAATAGCTTCACGAGACTTTGCCACGTGATTTGCTGCTAGATGGGGGTGATAACGCAGGTACAACTTTTGGGGGGCACTGCACCCTTAAAATTTGGGAGGACAAAAAACGTCCAAAATTTAGTGCATTTTACGACAACTTTTGATTTTGATTGCTAATATCTCTGGATTGGGTAGAGATATCGACAAGTGGTAAACAGCGTTATCAAGCACGATTCCTCCTGTGTTGAAGAAAAAAATTGGATGAACTTTGATCCACTAACACCAGAGATCATGCGGCTAATGTTTACCTACCTTAAGTCGACAGTGCGCATTTGGCGTATGCTAATGCATTTGACTTCAGGCCATGTGACTTTGCTACTGACGGAATTTCACCACCCTGAATTTTTTTCCCAGTCGGACTTACGGCGCCAGGCAGACTCACATCGGGCTTTGTCCCAAATTTCTAGTATTGTTACAGCTTTGCTGATTTTTGCATAATGTGTACAAATTTATTCTGTTAAATAAATAATATGAACACTGTGTTGATAACCAACTGTTGGGTATATGTCTATGTCATCTGCAGGCTGAGTGCTTAGAGACCAGAATTAGGCTATGCGTGTAATTTGGGGCCATATTTTCTAAACTTTCCTAAGACATGTGAGATGACTTGGGAATTTCAATGAGTTTTTCTTTTTCGAATTTTTGACGGCTTTCTTTGCTTTTTCATAGAACTTTATTTCATCTTTGTAAACTAGTTCAACCAATCAGATGCGCTTATACTGACTATATGGCATTATCACCCCAGTTTCAAAACTTCTTTGCCAAACTTATTATCTTGTCACGTTGATGGGAAATGTAATATACACAGTGCTTTTTCGTTTCAGTTGACGAAACACCAGTTTGCTTTGCTTACTTACTGCTGAGTTGACAGCACTGCCACTTAAATAATATACGTCTAAGCTATGTGTGTCAAGAATGCATACTTAAATAGTCAAAATTTCATTTTGTTACGTTTTTGTTATTGCATTCTATATATTTTCCTCTTGCACAGAAGTTTTAAAAGGAGTTTCAAAAATCGACATATCTGCCTTATAATCCTTTTTGGAACATCTTTCTAAATTCTTCAAAAAACATTTTCCAGAGAATTTTTGAAAGTTTGCATCCTTTCTCAGGAAAAGAAGTCTTTCAATGATCTTCCTAAGAAGTTTTGAAAATGCGATCGACCTTTATGTTGACAGTTATATAGTGTTTTAACTGCATGTCAGAACTGTGGAGACTATTCTGCATGTGATTCGTGTGCTGCGGCCGTATTGGCATTGCTTTGCATATCAAGAAACTGCTACGAATGATAGTGAGCTGCCGACTATCTTTAACAACATCCAGATGCCGAAGAGGTGGGTTAGGAGTGCTCCGTTTTGTTTTGTGTATTTATCATTTGGTTTCAGAATGGTTTGTTGTTAGTCGCTACTGTGACATGTGGCAGTTAGATTAATGTGATGGTAAAATGTATGATATAATAGCGATGAAAATGACAAGACATAATATGCGTCATGCAGATAATGAAATCACATGCTCATAAGCTGCTAGTATTTGGTGTATATTTCAGGCAGCACCTTTTGCAGCTTTTGCTGGATTTTTAATGCAAATGCTGTTAACAAGTTTGATGCAGGATGATTTCTGCACATTTTATTTACTGAACTTATTTTTATTACAATTTTGCTGTTGCTATTTTGTATATTATTTTGCATACTTTTTTCTTTGATAACCTCGGCCAACTGCCATCTGTTATTATTGTAAGTTGTAATCAATTCTAATTTGGTGTAGATCAGATGGAAATTGAGGCAGATATAGTGTAGTTAAACCCGAATTCCATTACACCAACTTTCATGGAAATTTTCCCATGGGGAAAGTCGTGGACACAAATCATGAAAGCTGCGGACACAAACGGTGACAAATCATAAAATCATGAAGTTTCACAGAAAGTCGCGGAAAGATCATGAAAGTCACGGACAAAAACAATCTTGACGTGTCGAAATGTTTGCGACAAAGTTCATGACAAGTTCGCGGCAAACTTGTTTGCGTTGCTCTATTGGAATTTAGTCTGTTGCAATGCACGAGGAAAGTTGGCAACAAAGTCGGCGAACTTTGTCATGGACACAAATCATGAAAGTCGGAGTCATGATTTGTATCGTGGACTTTCGTGACACAAATCGTGGACTTTCATGATTTGTGTTCGCAACAAAGTGTTGCAAAGTCAGAGTAATGGAATTTGGGCTTTGGCAGTTGAGATAAATCGTGTTATTATTACTATAATTAGTATTATTATTGTGTTACTGTGTAGTGGTGTGGAGTTTGCTACGGACGAGAATCGTCCGGCAAAGTTTGATCTAAGAGAGTTTGAGGTCTGCACTGAGGATGAGGCGAGTCTGTGGAATGAACAAATCGATGCTTTGATTGCATGCACCAAACTGTTCTGCCCGCCTAACAGGTAAAAGCACAGCATCGATGCTGCCAGATTGTAGAATCAGAAACTTAGGTCTGGTTTTTTCATCGCCAGTCAAATCAAATTTGATCTTCGATTTACTGATCTCTGATCAACTTGATGTTCCAAATTGATCGTCGATCAATTGTGCTTTTTTCCATACATTTTTGATCTCCAATTACGCGATCCACGATTTGTTGATTCACCATCAACTGAGCCTACTTTATGCCAATCTGATTGGCTGACAGTGACCTTGATTTGCAGTGTTGTGCTAAGTTACCCAGCATGCGCTGCGAGTGGACGCCATAGCCACTAGCCAGTAAACAGCGTCATAGCAACTATATCAACGATATCGTCCACATCATCTGCTGTCAAAAATACATTTTATAGTAAATCAATATGGGAGTGTCTATCCATTTTATTTTTTCACAAAACACTATACACAGTATAAATTGATCAGTAGTGATTAATCGCCATGCCTGGAGCTTTATTTTAATGTGTGAATTGCCATTCTGACCGGCGAAGTGAAGTGATGTTTCTGGTGCGAATAAGCAACGAACTGCAGATCGCCCTGTTTAATTAATCATCAATTATCTGACGGTCTTGAGCACTGTATTCTTCTGTTTGCTTTTTAGTATATTTGATCTTGCTGTTATACTGATCTTTGGCCTTTTGATGCCGAAACATATTGCAGTAAATAGTTGTCCGTTGTGCGCAGTAGTTGTGTCTGCTTATCCATTTCAAATGTTTCAGTCTAGATTTATTTCTGATTGTGTAGATTTTCAATCACTTTCTTCAAGTTGTTTATTTCTGTTATTTTTTGTTGATTGGTTTGTTGATTTTGTTGTGTGTTTGCTGATTGGCTGTTGTCTGTGGAAGGACGTGTGTGGCATATGATGAGGAGATGGCGAAGCATTTGGCTGTCACTCGTATGTGAGTGATTTCCTTCACTTTCCTTGTTGCTGTTGTTGAATGCCATTGTAAACAGACATTCTTTGAATAGATTATAGGCTGAAACAGTAACTTGATAGGTCATGTAATTTCATTGATAATACAATTTTTCTATTTCTTTTCTCATTGACATTCCGTCAACCACTCTGCCTTCTTCAGAACGACTGTCTACCAGATGTCGCTGCTGTGGATAGTAAGGAATCAATCAATCTGCAGTCACAGACCACATTTCTCCCAACCACATCATAGACTGGGACCATGCAAAGGTGATCGACAGAGAAAGCAACGGAATGGACTGGTGGATCAGGGAAGTGACACATGTCAGGAAAAACAGGATTAACCAAGATGAGGGGTCCTACCAACTTCCACACATCTATGATTGCTTACTGTTCACAGTAGTGACACCTGGTGGACAGGCATTCCGAAGAAGGCAGAGCGGTTGACGAAACGCCAACAATAAAAGAAATAACTAGAAATTTGGGGCAAAGCAAAATGCGCTTTCGGTGGGTTTAATTCCACATCTAGATCTCCAAGGTCACTGGACTGAACTTCACCGGACTTGTTTCGCCTAACGCGGGAGGAATCGCTGTCGAAACAGTAACTCACCGATTTTGAATATCTTCATCCGTTCTGGAGATACTCGTCGCCAAACTTCGAAGTCGACCGAAATCGGGCCAAATTTTGCATGTTTTTGGCCCCTAAAAATTTTTTGGGGAGGCTCCCCCAAAATTTTGGACCG
>Ga0209454_1004684_pt1 | contig 10296 bp, 6 predicted proteins | sample WorMetHERISLAND1_2_FD_187400 | JGI IMG/M metagenome (GOLD analysis project Ga0209454, IMG submission 187400) | Marine gutless worms symbiont microbial communities from Max Planck institute for Marine Microbiology, Germany - Olavius geniculatus... | ecosystem: Host-associated > Annelida >... | reverse complement strand
CCCCCGACCAGGGGCAGAGCCCCTGGTCGGGGGGTCAGGGGGGCGAAGCCCCCCCTGAAGCCGAAACACTTTTTGCTTCTGAATGTTCAATGGAAAGCGCAAATTCGCTCATTTTTCTGAAATTTGGAAACCCAAAAGACCATCAAACATTGTTGAATTTTGCAATTCTTGCTGGAAAATGGCAAAAAACGCACCTTTTCATATAAAGTCGCCTCTAAAAAATTTTCGCGGTCGGGCCAAAGGGGGGCCATCGCACCGTGCCCCCCCTAAATACGCCACTGGTTAGCAGCATCGGTTGAAATTACCCAATTACCGGGTACGGGTACTTGTTCGTGACATTAAAGTCACGTTTACAAAAAATGTCGGATAAAATACGTTAATATTTTAACTAATACTACTATCAAAGCCGTAGCTACATTGAGGCATGAAGAAGCACTTGCCTCCTTGTTCTCAAACGCTTGCAAAAATTCTGTCACAAAACATAAGTTTCAGCTAAGTGAATTTTGAAAGCGTTGACCCACAACCACCCGACTAGAAAGGGGGAAGGAGAGGGCGAGAGGGGGGAAGAAAAAGAGCAAGAAATGTGTAGCAACTTTATTTCGCCCGTAGTCAGCGCTACATGATAGTTTATTTATTCACCACAAAACACAAACGGACAGACAGATAGACAAACATACACATTAAAAACAGTAAAATAAGCAAGCAATTCACATTACCTAATAGAAACCATCACATACAGAGATGATATATATATGATATACTAACTGTACTATAACGGAAAAGTCACAAACCAGCCATGGCGCTAAACCGGTAAAAATATTCCGTCTAATTACGCTGTAAAGCAAATTAACATCCACATCAAAAGAACGACATAATTGGTTAAATTCACAACCAAGATAATACACTCAACAGCATGCATTTATAATCTGATTAGAACTATTGATGACACGCTTACAGAATTTCATACAAAACCACACACGAATATGAATGAAATCAAGTCGACCAAGGTCAGCAATCAACAACTTAACAGACTCCCATTTATGGAATCCAAAGATCTTCCGATACACCATATTCCAACAAGCATTGAGTTCAGTCAGCTGAGTAACATTCAAATAGACAGCAATAGTACAATACTGAAACCAAACAAGACAGGCGAAGCAGTCGTCAACGGCCACAAATCCAAAAAATTTTCACCGGATGTTTTTTTTACTTTTCACATGAATGCCTTTGGCAGCTAAGGGGGTCTGGAACTCCAGCCATCTAAGCACGGTGTTGCGTTGAGTCTTTAGTCTTCTGAGGCAGAATTGCTGTGCCGATAAAGTATTGAAATAGTGAAATAAATGGACACGTGAAAGTGGCATGATTACTTAAAGTCTTAACCCTGTCCTGAATCAGTGCTTTAGTGTACAATGCAAATGCGACATATTGCTAACAACAAAAATGTTCAACATTGTGTGCGAAAATAGATGGCGGCTGGAAACACTATAATTTCGAAGAAAGAATTTGGTGCTTAGCATTTCTATCATATGTGGTTTAACGTAATTTCATGGGCTCGGCTATATTTTCCATTTATTTACGCGCGACAGCACATAATGCTTCGCGCGTCTTAGCCATCGTCGAAGTGTCTGTCCGTCCGTCTGTTCGTCTGTCCATCACACACTTGAACCCTATCAAAACGGTGCAAGCTAAAGTCACGAAATCTTCACCGTGGGCTGCCGCAAGGCTCTAGTTTTTTGTGACAGAATTTCATGCCCTTGGGTGAGGGGATTCCCCTCGAATGAGGGCGTCAAAAAGAGGTACCCCCTAAAAACGTTAGTTTGCCGCTATTAGCTTGTTTAGTGTGAAAGCGGCTGCAGATAAGTACAAACATGCTGCACATCATGACTAGCACAGGTGACGGGCTTTCTGGATTTATCAACATCCCTGAATGACCTTGAACCCCCAAAAGATGGGTTTTGGCGAATATTTATAGCGATTTCGGCGTGCGACACACATTTTAACAGTGAATTGCACCAGAATGGCTGCAGATAGACCAAGACAACTTGCATATGAAATTTTCAGCATTAAACGCCGATTTTAACAGTCCAATTCGCGACCTTTTAGGTTCAAGGAGGCTTGCGCAGTCGGGCGTCAAAGACGCTACCTCCCTAAAAGTGGCTATTTTACCGTTTTTGGCGCGTTTAGCGTAAAAACAGTTGCAGATGGACGCAGACATACTGCTTATCATAACAAGCACTGGTGACGAGCTTTTTAATGTAAGTCATCGATGACCTTGAATGACCTTGAACTCCCAAAATAAGGGGTTTTAGTGTTTTTTTGCAATTTTCGGCTGTGGCGCACATTTCATAAGTGAATTGCGCCGACATACCTAGAGATAGATTTGGACAACCTGGAAAAAGGAACTGCTAAGGTTAACGCGCGTCTCATGAGCTTTGCGCAAATTACTTGTTCTACTGAACAACGGCGGAACTTAGTAGCCTGACCATACCTCTGTGGGTAGGCGCAAAATGTAGGCTACCAGCAAAAGCTGGGACTAAACAGGCACACCGCGCGATGCATTAGTCCCGTATCCGTGGTGACCGCGCAGTGTAAACTCGTGGCTGAACGGAAATCAGCGCCGCCCTGTGTGCCTTATGGCTCGAGAAGGACTTAACGCTAACTTAACGTTTACGTATTCCTACAGACGTCGCGCCAATCTCTCAATACGGGTTAAGGACTGTGACCCAAGAAAACTGAGCTTAAACATAACACGGTAACAAACACAGCTACATTTTGCAGATCTACCTACAACGTAGATACCAAGGTGTTTTACAGCTGATACAAAATGTAAGTCAACTCCACAAAGCTAAACCAATCCCGGGATTTGGGATTAACGAAAACAGCTAGATCCCGGCCGGGATTGCAATCCCTAGTATTAACTATTTTATAACATCGTTCAGTTCAGTTAAGTTACTACCTACTGCTGTAATGAAGAACAAGTCAAAGTCCCTTCGATGATTCCGGGCTCACCAATCAGTGGAATTTTGTCGAACTTTTTCAAAAGTTCATTAAGTTTTTGCTTCCTTTGTGGTGTCAGCTCTGGCTCCTCAAAACGTCCCAACACAGACCCGGCTGTAATGGAAGAATTTCGGTGCGAATCGACGTCGAATGCTCTGACGGCATTTTCGGCCAGCAACTGCGGCAAGTGACAGAAGTCGAGTAGGACGCGGCACATGTCCAGAGGTCGTGCAACGAGGTCCTCGTACCGCACGGCACTGACATCGAACCCCCGTCGTCGTAGATCCAGGTAGCTGGACGTCGTCAGCGCAGACAGCAGTACTCCGCCCGTCAAATCGTTGTCCGCCCGCATCTGGAAATCGGAACCGTCAAAGCCCATGGAGTCGACGATGATCTTGGTGACGTCAGCCGAGATGTAGCCCATTAGATAGGCGAGACGCAACGACGGCATGACCATCGTCAACCGATACATGGACTTGGCGACTTTCACGACGTCTCGATACATGAACAGGCACCTACTTGATGGGAACAGATCTCTGCACATGCATACAATAACATCAGTCAAAACAAAAACCTGCTGTCGCTAGGAAAAGCCGACCGTAGCTGCCTGCATCCGAAGACCTGCAAATACGAACGTATAGTTTCTTACTCACTTACATAAGCTGCGATACAACGCGAACTTTCGACAATGACCCCAAATGTCTGAGATGCAAATTTTGGAAATCTGGATTCTTTTTTCAGGCAACTATATTTATTTGCTCAAACGGTTTATCCGTTTAGCCACAATCACACGCGTTACGGACGACAGGCACACAGACAAGTAAGTAAGTAAGTAAATGATTTATAAAGCGCCAAAGTCTCAGAAAGAATCAAGGCGCATAGGATGATGGACGCTAGGTGGCAGAAAAGACTGACAGATGCCTCCATCTTGTGCTAAGTGCTAAGTGCTAAGTTTTATTGTGCCAATAAAAGGAAGATGACGATAAACAATGACATTACCTAAACCAAATATATTCTAAAAGTAGAATCTAACCAAAATGTGCAACCCAAACAGAGAAATGTGGAGGCCAAATTTTAGAAAGTTGTGAAGTCCCGACGTATGCAAATTGAATAGACTAAATTTCAAATTGTAATGCTCTTTGTGCTCAAAAACTGTAAAAATGCTTTTGATTTATAGCAACGTTATCAGCTTGTGGGCACGCTTGGGAAACTTTCCTTTTGCCTTTCTGTGGAATCCGGAAAATTGCTTCTAAAATGCTCTGACCTGAACATTGGAAGAACGACGGCATCGGGCGCGATCAGCTTCACCAAGTAGCCGAGAGGCGGCGGCTGCAGCGACGGGTAGGGCCGACATTCCCAGCGTATGACGTCACGAGCCAACTGACGTAGTTCCGGCGAGTCGCCAAACTTCCGGTACTTCGTGGCTACCAGAGACGGCGTGTTCGGCTCCGAGACGGTCACACAGCGACCGGTGAATTCTATTGTCTGTTCGAGCACAAAAACACCCGAGTCCCGAGTCATTGTCACATTATCTTCAGAGATCTGATCGTTTCGTCTTTCGTTTAGTCTAGCAATATTTTTCTATTAGTTAGTTTAGCTAACCCTACTTTGTCAACAAACAAAACTGTTTATGTCGAATGCCGTTTAAAATTTAAAAAATAGCAACAACTGCTGCCGGAACATGAACGCCAACAACGACGAAAAGTCGTTTTCTCATATTTATTCCGTAAACGAGGGATTCATCATCCACTGACAGTAGTAGATTTGTCAGTTTATTTTCTTATCGTCCTCCGGCTCATTCCTAATCCTAACATTCTATCGTGTGCTCGACGTGTTCATTTTAATGTTCTGTGTAGGGAAAGTAATGAAAAGGTAGTTAAAAAGTTGGCGAAATATCGGATATACCTGTACGATGCTGAAAAAAATTAGACTGGAAATTTGAGCTAATGCTCACGCGAAATCCTATAGCAGTTCCGGTTCAGTAGTTTAGCTAAAAATTGGGGTGTTCACGCTAAGTTAATATACAAATACCAAATTCTCTATCTGGATCGCATAACGATAGTTCCGTGGTGCCACCTTGTGAATAATATAGACTCGTGTCGCAGCCCGAAATCGCCAAAAAGATCCATAAAACTCCCTATTTTAGCGTTTAAGGTCATTCAAGGTCATTGAATTGGGCGCCAATCAAGAGCCAGTGTACGACTTCCTATTAGTGATTAATAGTAACCTAGGCCCTATTTCGCACAGTTACTGAGATACAGCGACTTATTAGCCAAAAATCGCAAATTTTGCCCACCCCCTCTCATTTAGCGCTTTCGTTCGGAGTGACCTCCTTCGAGTTTATGAAAAAGCTTTACGGTTCCTGAAACTAGAGTCTTCCGGGCAGCCGATGGTGGAAATTTGGTAATCCTATCTTGCAGCGCTTTTGACTGATCCACCCGTGTGTCGGACAGACAGACAGAATTGCGATGGCTAAGAAATGCTGAAAGCAGTAGCTGCTTTCGCGCGTAAAAGTTATAGCCCAGTAAGTCTGTATGCATTACCTTGTGCGCCATTTTATGTAAAAAAAAGTCATGAATGACCCAGCTATTCTTTGCACTGCATTTATAATAACGAAAAAGCGACTTATAGGCTCCTTACACCAAGCGCAGTAGAGGGAAAATATTTTAATAATTATGCCATTATCATTTGTCTTATTATTGACCTGTGCGAGTAAAGTTGAGCCACAGCGAGTTGTGTTGAACACGAAGATGAGTTCTCCTTGCGGGTCGCCGATCTGTTCAGCCAACCGATGGAAGGTCGTCAGGGGCACAACAATCAGACGTCGGCACAAGAGTCGCTGTAAGTAGCGAATGAACGGGCCGTACTCGCTACGCCAGAGGTGCATCCCTGGCAGTCATTCACAATACTCTGTCAGTCGCCAGTCGCTTCATTCAAAAGTCATCCGCACGCATTCATGCAGCCCACCTGTTCAGTGTAAGTAAATTAAACATCAATTTTCGTAGCGCATCATCGCCAAACACCAATGCGACATAGGGGAGCATCCAAGCTATCGGCTTGGCTCAGTATATTGCCTACAGAACAGTGCTCGGCCAGAGCTACGTAAACGTTGTGCAACCAACACCTTTCCAGTGGCTTCTAGCCCTTCCCCAAATCTAGAGTAGAAATCGGGCGCAAGTCCCCCACTTTCGAGCTTAAGCCCCCCCCCTCTTTTGGGCTTCTTGTTGAGGGTGTAGATTGCCCTGTGCAAAATCGGGGTAAGTTTAAATATACAACCTCAACAAAACTGCCCTCCCCTATTTTTCACTGGGCGTAAGCTGCGCCCACCAGATATAGCGATAGAAGCCTCCTTTCAACCTGTTCACGCAGCAATACAAAAAAAGATCATTTACTTTGTCAACCAAACGATAATACAAAAGCTGCAGCTCAGTATTCGGATACAGCAAAATCAAAAAAAAACAAGAAATGTTACACTGTCTGCAAAGAATCCTTCAATAGTCCTAACTGTCATTTGGTCAAAATTTACTATAAGCCTACCAGTGTTCCTGTAGTAGCGTAGTAAATGCATTATATTATGCACGCGTACCTTTCTCCTTGGCTTCACAAAAGATGGCGTCGTGTTCGTTGATAGTCATTAGGGTGACGTGTTCGTTGTCAATGACGTATTGTGGGTTCTCGAAGCGGTTGTGGGTACACAGGAAGTTATCGACGGTCGTCGACTGAGTATAACAGAACTTATGACACAGAACGACGTCGAGGACTTGGGCCGATCGTTCATAGTTCTGGGGCATGCGAGCTTCACGTAGTTTCCTCGCTGTGCCGTTGAGTTGCCAGTAGATACCCTGCACTGTGATGAACACCAGCCTCAGCAGCTTGTACAGAGCGGTGGTCACCAGACGCTCAGCCAACAACCAGTTGCCCGTCAGACCCATTGCTTCTCACCGCTATGAACAAGCACATAGCACAGAAATGTGTGATTTTAAAAGAAACCAAGTAATGTTGAACAACTAAAAAAGCACTCGGAGAGCGCAGACCTCCGCCAAGCATATTGATTCGACACAGAATCCAGGATTCCTTCCGTATCACTCCCAAAATTGAATTACTTGTAGTTTTTGCCATTACCGCCATTCCCGACATTCCTTCCATAACTTTTTGAGTTATCTTGCTAACACAGAGACAAACAAACTCTGGCAAAAACATAACCTCCGTGGCGGAGGTAAATATGAATAGTATCAGGAGCTGCTGTTTACCTTCGCTCCAATGTCGACATTTAATGCAGTTGAATAATCGATCGTGTAGTTGAAAACTGTTAGACCTGCTGTCAGTCGTTGACCTACCGTATAATTCACGGCCAGAGTGCAGGCAATCGATTGAGCTATTTTCATCAGCATACTGGCTGCCGCGCAGCGCTCAGAGGCTGCATATGAAAATAGCGAGTTCGACCGGCCAGCGATCGCACAGCTACATGTACTGTTATCATCATCACGGGCTGCACAGTGCAGCCGTTTCCACAAGGTATACTTTCAACGGCCTCGAACTCCGGCATGCCGCCACCCTGAGTTCAGTCCGTGGTTGAGCGGCTGGAGATCGGCTTCCAGAGTCCGTAGCCAGATGTGATGTAGACGTCCTGAGCGACGCCTCCAGTTCTTGGGCAAACCCCGTATTGACGCATGAAGGACATTAAAGGTCTCTGGAATCTAAGAATGCCAAGCGAGTCGACGTCTTTTCCGAATGCCTGAAGAAACGGAGCTGTCGTCGTAGCAGTGCGCCTAAATTTGATTAGCGGCATTAGCAAGGCGCTACAATTTTGACCTTTAGTGTTGATTTTGAGTGTGTCCAAACCCAGGTGGGCCAAAGTTTACTAAATTAGGCCATCGGCAAAGGCAGGAAAGATCGTCGTTCACAACAACAACAAATTAAGGGCGTTGTTTTAGGGTTTCCAAAAATTTTGTACCCAAATTCTTCTATGTACCTATGTACCATGTAGTTTGATGAGGTTATTCCCACTGACCCCAAACTTATAGTCGAAATACACTAAATTTTGGGTCAATTTTTAAACTTTCGTTATTTGAAATTTTTTTTCGGGGGACCCCTGTCTCCAATAGTGTGCAAGCTTTGGTTATAGTGCAACGTGCGTAAAAAGTAGCATCCGCCAACGGCCGAAATTTGTTTCTCCGAAAAAGTTGATTTTTGCTGTGTTCAAATGCAGGTCCTACACCTTTATATTAGCCGACCAAAGGTTATCATGCTATTTTGTCTTTCGGCGCGGGAAATATTACAGTGGAATTTTTCCATTTGTCGATGTCTAGTTTTGGAGATATTTGCGCTCAAAGTCTCAAACTGTCAAGTTTTCGTCATTACTTTCTCAAATATTGACCGAGATTTATAATATTCAGCAATAGATCGGAAGCTCCTATTACACCTCAAACGCGTTGCTGCACAACCTTGGGCAAAAAATAAACTTATTTATGTCGGGAAACTAACGTTCTCCGTGCGAAAAGGCAAACTGTCAAAGTCAGAACATGGCAGCAGCAGCTGAATTTTCACACAAAACGTATTCATTTATGTGTTAGGCCTATACTAATTTTTCAGATAACTTATGAAGACAAAGATTTATTCAAAAGCATGCAACACTGTTTGTATTAAAATGTCTAAAAGACGATTAACAAGATGACAGAAAATATGAACAAGCAAATCAACTAACTATTTGCCATTTTTGTCTCCAAAACGACTGCAATAGTGCCAGTTTGACAAATGACCGGTAAGGTTATTATTAATTATCAATATGAGTTATCAGTCGTGTGTAGGTCATCACCACAATATTCATAAAACCGCATAAAGCTTATTCTCGTAGTTGCAGATCTAGGTCTACATATCGGGCGAAGATTATGTAGCTTATCGTCACAACGAGCGTAGCAGCAGCAATAGCCTACAGTACACCGTGGGCCATAAAAACGTGGCACTTTACTTTTGTCCATATCTTCGTCAATTATTGACCGCTTTCCAAAATTGTTCACTACTACACTTTGCAGACAATTTGTAATAATGTGATTATTATATATCTTACCACACTGTAAATGCGTCTCTACGCTACCTTGTGAAATATAAATGTAAGAAAAAATTAACGACAATAACAAACTTTTAGGTTAATGAGAAAAACACTTCAGACCAACAGCGCAGTAAATAATACATATGACATACTGTGTTAAACTCTTTCAGTCTAGTGTCATACGGATCATTCACCGGAATGTCGGTTTAAAATGTTTTTTCAACTGTACCAAAATGTTTGTTTGATAGTATCGTTAGTCATTCATATTTCATTCATATTCACAAGGTAGTGTAGAAACACATTTACGGTGTGGTTGGAACAGTGCCGGCGCTAGAGAGTTAAAGGCCTCCCGAATACATGAGTGAGGCCTCTATTACGGTGGTCTGGGGGAAAACCCCCAGATTGGTCCAGGGGCAGAGCCCTTGGTCAGGGGGACAGGGGGCAAAGCCTCCTGAAGCTGAAACATTTTTAGCAAATTTGCCCACTTTTAAAAAATTGGAAACGCAAAAAATCAGATACAATTTGTGTTGTCTTTGAAAAAATGAATTCTAATGGCCGCAATAGGTCACAGACTATACATTAATGAAAAGTAATAGACTTGTCTATTTTGAGTTAATTTTTCACATGTTTAATTATTTTATATTTTGGATATTTTTTTAAAAACCAGAAAAAATTTTTTATACCTAGCACGAGGCCCCTGAGCATACGTGAGGCCCACATTGGGTCAAGGAATACGGGGGCTCTTCCGCCGGCTCTGGGTGGGAAATATAATAATCGCATTACTGCAAATTGTACGCAAAGTGTATCAGTGCAAAAAAGTTTGAAAATCGGTCAATAATTGGCGAAGAGATGGACAAAAGTGAAGTGCCACCATTTTTATTGGCCACCCTGTACAGCACAGTGCAGCAGCAGCAGCTGTCGTCGCAGCTAGACTGTTTGCTAAGCGCCATAGAGCGTTCTCTATTCGTCTCAGAGAATCAACAGTTTGCGACAATATATTTATGTCTGCGATAATTTCGAGCGCTGATCTGAAGTCGTGATGTCCGGTGTTCTCATTCTCAGCCTGCTGTTCGTAACTCGCGGTAGGAGTGCAATTATCTAGATGCCGCATTGCTGTCGTTTATTAATTAAGTTATATGGCTTTTTATAGTCCTCTACTGACCAAACTATTTTGGAAAAGCCGTACGTTGCACGGCAAAAGAATAATTGACAGTAGGCCTACTTAGGACATCAGGGATAAGATTTTATTA
>Ga0209454_1004681_pt1 | contig 10298 bp, 7 predicted proteins | sample WorMetHERISLAND1_2_FD_187400 | JGI IMG/M metagenome (GOLD analysis project Ga0209454, IMG submission 187400) | Marine gutless worms symbiont microbial communities from Max Planck institute for Marine Microbiology, Germany - Olavius geniculatus... | ecosystem: Host-associated > Annelida >... | reverse complement strand
CTAAAACAGGAATAATCATTTTGGTAACCTTAAATGGGGCTATGCATATGGCGTCCTTACAAGCTGACTTTAGTTAGTAATCACTAACATTGTCTAAAGCCTTCTTTATTTGATGTTATTTGTCGTATTATGCCTACGATGGGTTTTTCTTGTTTTTATGGTGCTGAAAAAGACCTGAATTTCGATTTTGCCATTTGAGTGGGAACCCTATTATTGGACAGTTGGAAGGGCGATCGACCTGTGAAAAAGCTTGCTCCCAAAATGTGCCAAAGTTGTTTGGGGGGACCAGGCTAACCTGGTGTAACTTTGGAGATATTGATGAGTTGAACAAAATAATTTTATCATTTTTTTGGTTTTATTTTATTGGGGGAAATTATTGCATATTCTATCTGTCTTTTGTGTAATTGTGTATGCAGTTTGCAGTCATACAGAATTGGAGGCTGGCAATGGACTTGAGTCCTTATTTTTGTGACTTGGACTTCAGACTCAGATTCGACCTAAGGTGACCTGGACTCTGACTTGGACTCGAACTAAGAGGACTTGACTGCATGTTGTTATTACTGCTTTAATAGCCCGCACTCCATCTTTCTTCGATCAGGCGTTGAGGAACTCAATGACCTCATTAGGTCACTGCCAGAGGTTCATGAGACTCCGGTCCATCAGGTTCATTGGGTATTCTAGATACTGTGAGTTGTTGTGTTGCAACCAGGGCAGGTGTCAGGAACTGTTGGGTTGAGATGAATTAATCCAGGCTCAGTACATCACCGCAATGTTCTGTGCCATCCCGTGGGCCTTGCAGCTTGGGAAGAACCTGCAGCATCTGTGATTGTGTGGTGTGCAGGTCTGCAGTTGATGGTGATGATGATGTAGCTGGACTGTGCTGCCATCTGGAGCAGCAAGTGCACGCTCTGCACACTCAAGTCTGTGAGGCTTTGCAGTGTAAATACAGCAGCATTCTGCGCTCTGATGATCACACAGCTCACCTCAGCAACGACGTCATAGTGCAGCTTGCGCTCGTCAAGCCTGTCTTTGAACACCTGGAAAAGGTTTAGCTCATCATCGTCATTGTCTTAGAGGGGCCTAACATAACCTTAATAGTGGGCATGTTTTTTAAAAGCACAGATCCTGACATGAACGATGAAACAGTAAAAGTATCAGTTGCAAATGATTTAATTGTTAATTTCTACTTTTTGCTATGTATTTTTGCAGATGTAGTTTGTATGTTTGACTTGCACAGACATTTCAGAGATGACATGAGCCTTTTTTGGTCATTATTTTTAAGTAACAAAATAAGCTGTGCCAGAGATTATTGACAGATATAATTTAGATGTTTCAAACACAGAATGTAAGCTGTCTAAATGCACTTACACATTGATTTTGTCTTTAGTTAATGCAGGTCAAGCTGACTGCCCACTGCACTGAATGAATGCTGTGGCCAGCTTTTTTTACGTGCATAATGTTTTTCATTGGCGTCAGGGCACTAGCGGAAATAAATACGATGAACAGAAGTACCAGTAGTACAGGTTAATAGCAGAATAATGCTGTGAGGTACATGTGGTGGATATGTTCATGACTAAAGTTTTGGAGACAGACATAACTATGGATCCAAATTGTGCACCCACTATCTGCAAATGCATTAGTGTAGTTGTCTTAAGTGTTTTAATGCTATACATATTATGTTCTAATGTCGGTATATATCTATATATATATATAGCACAACGTCAGAGTTGGTTGTTGTGTGTAAACTGCAGTTGACGCAGCAGTCGAAAGGTGATATGGTCTCTGAGCGGCTGGCAGAGTTTGATCATCTGCTATCAACAGTCGATGCTTTCATACAGATTCACATCGCTCTACAAAGCGTTGACACTGAGCTGCGTCAGCAAGAGTTCTTCACAGCCGTCTCAGACTTTGAGACCATTCAGCCGCTGTTGCAATCTCTGAAAGCTGAGTGCCTGCTGGAGTCGGCTGTCATAAAGCTGCTTCAGATGGAGGTCTGCATCACACGTGAGCGACTTCTCTATGAGCTGGGTGAGGCGTGGAACCAGCTCGTGTTCTGGACATTTCCGGCTGAAGGCCGTCACGACCGACAGAAAACGTCATCACTCAGTGTGTCCGTGTTGGCTGCCAAGCACTCGCTGCTATCACAAGTCATACTTGCAATGTCCCGTGTTAGCATGCTGCAGATGAGAATCCGAACATTTGCCGAGCGGATTGTGACGCATTTAGTGGAGCCAGTTGCTTGCAACCACACAGCGCTTGTCCAGACCATCTACGAGGCAGAGCAGGCTATCGTCCAAGTGAACTCAGTACCGTCACCAGCATCCGAACAAATTCCAGTCCCTCCCAGTGATGCATTCCAAAAGCTTCAGCAGATTCTGTCGTTTCTCCACGGCATGTTTGCTGGAATTAGTGTACACGACACCGATGCAAAGCCATTGCCACTGATACAGAAGCTTGGACAACTTATTTCTAGTCGACTTTTTGACCTGGTATATGACAACTGCATTTTGCCGGCAATGCCAGTATCCTGTTGTAATGCTGTGACATTAGTGTCATTTAGTTCCATCATGGCTGATACAGAGCAGTTTCACAGCGCACTTGATCAGATGGGTTTCTTGCCTCAGTCCTCAGTCAACGGAGCTGAGACATGTGGAATGGAGTCGCTGGTGGATCGTCTCAATAATGCTAATGCCAAGTTTGCGAGCGTTCGTTCTCAGGAGCTGATACATCGGGCACGTTGCTTGATGCAGCAGGAATTGCTGCAGTCGGTTCATGTGTCGATGGATGCGCCGATCGGTGATCTCAGTTCTGGTGAAGGGCGGTCTCGAGAACTTGACATTTTTGTGAAGAGCTGCCGAGAGCAGGCAGCAGGGTCTGGGCTCAAACTGCCGACTTGTAAGATCAGGTATATTATGCATCACTTAATGCAGCATATTTCTCTGTTGCTCACAGCCATTGCATAATTTTCTTTGTGCATAATAAACTGATTTGCTTATTAAACATATTTTCATTTGTTTGTTTTTGCTTCTTGCTCAGTTTGCTAATTTTTTGAGGTTAACTTATTTCAGATTAGGTCCGGTTTCCAGAAGTGAATTTTTGAGAATTGCTAGTGCAATACTTTGAGCTGCAAGGGGTGGGGGTTAGTTTGCAGCTAACGACATCAAAACACTGCAGTTATCCAACATATTTGTTGTACACAGAAGATTTTGTGATAAATGTTGCATTGTGTTTAGACATACATTGGGCAGTGTCAGAAGCATCCACAGCTGAGACTTGTTGGACTTATTAGTGGAGTTTTTTTGTTGAAAAGCTTTGAGACTGTTCACGGGCAACTTTTTTGCTGCCATAAAACAAATACAAATAAGTGCTTGTTGTAACTTGAGAACTTATAAGTAAATGAGATAATGGCATTATTTCATTGTGTGATGGTAACTCGTTTTGTTGATATGTATGTGTATAATAATTTGTTTGTAGCACTGCAGTATGTGACGTCCTGTGCTTATCCTATGAGACTCTTCGTGAAGCATTGGCTGGCACTCAAGAAGCTGCGTATCGTTTGTGCAATGCTGTACACAGCATGCTGGATCTTTACGCTGAGTTTACATCATCTCGTCATCATGACCAGATCAGCTCCTTGCCACTTGTTGCCAGTGAGCCAGTACTTGCTGATATTACAGCTTTTATTCCTGAAACTATTTCACGTTATCATCGTCTGAAGCCCATATACTTATATCAGCTTTCAGTGGACAAAGCTTCGCATTATGGACGAGATATTCTGCCGTACTCCATATGGGAAAATGTTTGAATAATTTTTGCGTTTGCTAATGATTGATGTCAGTGACTGTTGTTGTGTCAGCTGTTGTCCAACTTTTAACCGTTATCGTTGTGTTTTTATAAATATGGTTATTTGGCTACTGTGATATCACGTATCAGTAATTAAGTAAGTAAGCATGCATGATTTGTCTTACTTTGATTATTGTATTTTTATGCTTACTGCATTGCATTTTGAGAGAGGTCCCTAAGGATAGCAAAAAAATGGTAGAAATTGCTGTGATAGGGCTAATGCCATTCCTCACACTTAGTGCTGAACGAGCACAGCCTGAATTAGTCCTGACATGTAAGCCAGTTAAAACTCTGAAGTACTGATAACTTTTTTTCCTTTTTACTGATTTTACTTTTTTTGTTCAGTGGTAAGAATATTGTTCATTATTTTAAGTGGACATTGTGTATGCTGCATTCAGCATTGCATCACAACAACTGCCTGTACATTGCTTATCACGTCATCATTATTGACAAGGCATTCAGACAGAAGCTCATGCCTGAAGGTAGCACTGTGGCGTCATCCAGGGAACATGAATTGACACTTGCTGAACTCGTGCCTAAGATGCGACGTATTGGCAATGACAGTTTCTCGGAGTATCTCGACACAAGGAAAGCACAACTTCGCCAGCTGCTCTCTTCTGTTAACGGTATGCAGAGTTGGGCTTTTTCATTCTTGCTTATTTTGTTTCTGAACGTGAGGTCTGACCTGAAATTTATCCTTTAGCTTAGATTTTTCGTAGCACTCTTCTTTTCATGTGTGTGACTCACTGATGCAGGTGATTTTTTTCTGTTTTCATGCAATACTGTCAGTGACTGTTATTGTCACTTGTCCGTTAGAGGCAACTTACTTTCTTATTTTTTATTTTTTATGTTTTTATTTTTCAGTGTTTTGCATGCTTTTATCGAATTGTAACATGTTCTTGCAGTGCAGTTTGCACTTATAACACGTTGATCTTTTCGTGATGATGATGATAATGATGAAGATGATTAAAGGCAATTTGCTTACTTACTTACTTACTTACTTACTTATGTTTGGTCTTTTCTGTTATCCATTAGATGGCAGCTGGATGGATGGCTGATGAAGTTTGGTTGGCAGCAAATGGAGGATTTTTATTCTGAATTTCAAGCCTAACATAAATAACATTTTTGTAGTTTCTTTTTCAGTGTATGTTCCTACTTGTATAGGCAGCCCGATCTGCGTTTTTAATACAACAGCCACAGCAGCAGGTGTAAATTTTTCAGCACCAATTGTCTTGCTTCAGTAGTACTTAAAAGTTTGTTTTCTGAGGATAAAAATCGAAGCCTCTATACAGTTTTAGCATTTAGCAGTTTTAGCTATGTCTATATTGTCACCTAAAGTGTGTATTAGTATTGTTATTCAAGTCCTGATGTAATATTTAAGTGATTACTGTTGTTAAGGATTCTCATGTGTTGCTGATGACAACGGTGCTGCCATGATGATGGCCATTCGTGCATTGCTTCATCACTTCAAGCACATTAGCGCCATCTGGTGTGAAATCTTGCCAACTAACATCTACCTACACAGTGTCGGTGAGTTACAACAGAATGGCATTGGCAATATACATTGTTGATGATGTTTTTAGTGACTAAAGCTAGTGTGAAATTTCTTGTGCTTTATTTTACAGCTTCCAATCACACAGTATACTGCTTAAGTGCTTTTGTTCTGTGTGTGCTTATGGATTGAGAATCTTAAACATTTGCAGGGGTTTTTATGCACAAAAGCAGCTAGACTGTTTTAGGTGATCTTAGCCATCACAATTCTGTCCCGTCTGTCTGTTCGTCTATCAGTCACCGTCGGCTGCCTGGAAGACTCTAGTTTCAGGAATCGTAAAGCTTTTCGATAAATTCGGAGGGGGTCACCCTGAATGAGGGCACTAAATGAGAGGGGGTAGGAAAAATTTGCGATTTTTAGCCAGTAAGTTGCTGTATCCCAATAACTGTGCGAGATAGGGCCTAGGTTACTAATAATCGCTAATAGGAAGTCGTACACTGGCTCTCAATTGCGACTGAATTTAATGACCTTAGATGACCTTGAACACTTAAATAGGCGTTTTTACGGATTTTTTGGCGATTTCGGGCTGCGAGACACATTTCAAGAGTGAATTGCATCGAAATCAATTGAGATAGACATGGAGAAGCTGCGTATGAAAATTTCAGCATTGAACGTAGATTTTGATGGTCCAAGTCTCGATTTTCTAGGTTCAAGGAAACCTGCGCACGAGGGCATCAAAGAGCGGTACCCTCATCAAAGTCATTATTTTACCACTGTTGGCCAGTTTTACATGAAAACGGTTGCAGATAGACCCTGAACTTCCATAATGAGGAGTTTTTATTGATTTTTGCGATTTTTGGCTGCAGCGCACACTCTAAGAATGAACTGCGATGAAATGGTTGAAGATAGACTGACAGTTTGTGAATAGGAACTGCTATTGGCTTCCGCACATCTTGTGAGCATTAGCTCAAATTTCTTGTAAATTCTGTAAACATGATGTCACCATTTTACCATTTTTGGTAAAATTTTACCATTTTTTGAGACAAAAATTCTTTGAAGTCATTAATGTTTGCTGTTTGCAATCTCTGTCAATGTCTATTGGCTTATCTTCCAATCATAGGCATTGAGCCTGTAGGCGGATGGCTAGTGCGATGTCTGACCTACGGTTATCGCCATACCACCATTTTCTTACCAGCTGCAACTCTTTATTACCTTCTAGCTGATAGCAAATTGTACTGGTTCGTGATCAAAGCACATGGTGTGAACAACTTATTCAGAGTTGTTACCTGGCAACAGACTGGTGAGGAGTTGACCTCACAACCTTTTGATCAGGAATCCATCATTCTAACCACTCAGCCACCAACCCCCTTGGAGTGATTCTGAGAAAATACGCTGGTTCAACAAAAGCCAAGTTTGTGTTTGTGTATGCATGTTGTTGTCTATGCTGTTGACAGGAAGCCTGCTGAATGCATCGTTGTCAGACATTGTCGACATGGTGCTGACAGTGACAGAGTTCAGTGTCGACGACTGTGACTGTCTTCATACTGCTCTGCACCATCTGTCAACCGGTGTCCTCGATGTTTTCCATGTCAGCAGCTCTAGTGCCACCATGACGACGAGTGCCGAAGTGACGCTGCATGAGGTTGCTCCGGACTGGCTCAGGCTCCGTGAACTTTCTCTGCTGTTCAGTGCCAGCCTGCAGGACGTGGATGACCGCTGGGCTGATGGCAAAGGTCCGCTGGCTCTATACTTTGCCGGTGATGAGGTGGCAAAGTTGGTAACTGCTGTGTTTGAGAGGACCCGTCGGCGTGATGCCCTCATTGCTCAGCTGCGCCAACACCATCATGAGGCCTGTAGCATATGAGTTTTTATTAGACCCCAACCCAAGCTGCTGCTGTTAGTCGATGAGCCAAATTTATTTCACCCAAACCGTAAAGCTATAATATTTTTGCTTTGGCCGTAAAGTTGCTGTAACTGTAAACATTACATGGCTGTGGTAAAATTATTAATTGCATGTAAGTTGTGTATGGTCAGTAGTAAGTGTTTGCATGCTTAGTATGTATCATTGGTGACTAAGGCAAAATAGTTGTTTCGCTGGACTCTTTTTGATCTATGCTGATTACTAGCCACACTGCAGTTGCAAAACATAAGAACCATTCAAAATTCTAACTGCCAGTTTTGTTACTGCTCATTTTTTGGCTTTGTATAATTTGGAGACAAATCTACACTGTGCTTTTTTAGCTTAGCTGAAAAGCAGCCATTTTAATGTAAAGCCAGCTGATGGTTGGAAATAATTTGGCTTGGTGTCCAGTTAGAAATGTTGATATCTGTAGGCATGTGTTATTGATATTACTGCAGACATTGTGGTAGTGCATGCGTTGAATTGTTTCCTGCAGAGTTAGTGCAACTGTTAGGCATTTCACTTTGTTAGTTCTGTTTAGTTGCATCTCTTTGCTGCCAGTTTCCTGTGCTTGTGCTATGACTGTATTATGACAGTGTTGGCATTACTGCTTATTTGTGTCAGCCTGACTACAGTGTATGTCATTCACGTAGTTGTTAAGCAGTGTACAGTGTGATGCGTGCAGAAGTCTCAATCACATTTCATTGCATCAGTTAAGTACCAACGAGCCTTGCTCAGTCACATGTTGACAGATGAGATTTTGTAATCAGAGAGAAATTCTTTTGTATTTTTCATTGCTGTTTTCAGAGTTTTTGCATGTTTTCGTACAAATTTTAGCCATCACTCACTTGAAGCTGGCAAGCTGCTCCTAACTGTGGTCTGCTGTAATCTGCAACGTGATGTGAAGATAGTAAACTTACTGTTAAAATTGTCGTTGCACGTATTGCACATATGATTGCTACGCCACAGCCCAGTTCCACAGCAAGTTGTGGAGTGGCTATATGCTTTGGCCACAGCAAGTAGCAATAAAGTGAAAAACTGCAGTTAACTTGCTATCCGCTGAAGTTTTTTTTTTGATTGGAACTGAAGTTTTTTTGAAGTGTTTTACTGACAGTCTGCAGTGGCATTTATGCTCTCATGTCATTTATTAAGCCAGTGGCATTGTGTCGGAGATGGGGGGAAATTGTCTCAGTAACCTTCAGCCTGTCAAATAATTTTTCTATTGTTAGCTGAAAATCACGAACTTTGGTGGAATTTAGGAGCAAAATTGAACTCTGGATCATCCGGAATCTTATCTTTCAGAAATTTGCAGCTGTTTGCTGGAAAATTTCAAATTTTTGCAGCCCTGCATTCTTCACCAATGACACTGCTGAATCAGCGGTCATGCATTGGGGGTTAATTTTTTATTATACATGTGAATATATGGCAGATTTTGTCTACTTTTGACACTGGCATATTGATATGTGGACATTGTAAATGTCAAATACAGAGGTTTGCGATGGGTATTGTCTAGTTAGTGTTTTGCTTATAAACTGTTTTGTATTTTATTCAACATCTTGGCTCTGTTCGTGTGATGTGCAATATTTACTGCAAACTTAATCTGTTTTTGACTGCTGTTTATTAATAGTCAATTAAGTTCATTACTGAAATATTGGATTGTTAGTCAGTTTTGTCTGTTACTGTAGTATTGCATTGATAGATGGTTTTAACTCATGCTTGATGATTGATCTGATTAACACAGTCAGTTATTTCAACAGTCTTACCAAATCAAGAAATAAATTCATTAATTGTTTTGAAAAACCTTTCACAGTTTTTATTGCTGTTTGTTTGAGAATATTCTGCTCAAATATTTAGCTGGAGAAAATTGGCTGGCTAGACAAAAATCAAAAATAGTGTTTTATATTTTTTAATGTTTAGATGATTGATATCAGTTTTATGTCAGAACAGTAAACATTTTTACCTGGATGAGCTGAACTGCAGTACTGTTTTTGTTGTTGTCAGCTTTTATGTTGTTAATGCTCTGAAAGTCTATGACTTTTGATAACTTGTCAGTGTCATAATGTCTGGTTGTTTTGCTTCATTTGCATTTTATATTGCACCGCTGATGCATGTATGCACGTGTTGTTATGACTTGATGTGCATTATGCACTACTTTGTTTAGCAGTAATTACTAAATTATCTGTTGTTGTTGGACAGTGGTTTGTATACCTTATCATCAAATTCTTTTCGTGCTTTAGTGATCGGATGGGTAATGCTTATTTCTTTCGCTGCTTGCATTTTTCTTCTGTATTTGCCCGTCTGTCCAACTACACTGCGGACTAGTATACTGTTGATTCAGAAATATGATTATTGTATTATTAATCGTATCTGATCGTGAAAGTTTGCAACTACCTCATTTTCTCTCTAGTGTGACTTTTAACGTTTAGACATTTGTGTAGGCCTATGCATGTGTGTGAAGGATAAAGCATTTCCATCATTGCATAACTTGCACTCTTGTAATTATGAATAGCATCAGATTATTATTGTCACAAGTGCCTCAACAATGTCTGGCTGCTTCTCTTGTGTCTTTTTCACATGCTCAATCCAGGTTTATCCTGGCCTTGTACTGCGCCTTATGCTAACTCTGTGAGTAGTAAATAGAATGTGTATTCTTCATAACTGTTTTCAACCATCAATACACACAAGTCTTTTTTTGTCACATTGTTATTATTTGCAACATTGTTGTTTCAATATTTTTTCATAATTCATACTTGCAGAATTCTGTATTCTTTGCTGTTGTCGTTTATTGTTTTGTCAACAAACTTTCCTAGCTATATATTTATTTTGCTGTTGTATATTTTCTGTTAAAGGTTTTGCTAGTTTATAAAACTTTTTTTTTATTTTCGAATTGCTTGTAAGTTGTTGGTTGTTGAACTTTGTGTATCTTATTATTAACTTTGGCGTCTGCTGTTTTCTGCATTAGACTTACGATGTACTACTATTTCATTTCTTTAGCACATTTTGTGGTATTTTGTTTCTTTGCAATTTTGCTTCTGTTATTATTCATTGTTGTACATCCAGTCC
>Ga0209454_1004680_pt1 | contig 10298 bp, 8 predicted proteins | sample WorMetHERISLAND1_2_FD_187400 | JGI IMG/M metagenome (GOLD analysis project Ga0209454, IMG submission 187400) | Marine gutless worms symbiont microbial communities from Max Planck institute for Marine Microbiology, Germany - Olavius geniculatus... | ecosystem: Host-associated > Annelida >... | reverse complement strand
CGTGGCGGTTGAAACGCGTCTCCCGCCTGTATATCATGCGTACATCCAACGCGTGCACAGCATGTGCACCGTCGATTACAAACTGTCTCGAAATAAGCACGTTTTCACACGATCTGCAGTAGGCCTATATTATGCCTCGCTACACTCGTATAGGCTAATACACCCTAGACCGTGACGAGGTCACGAAACCTATACTTCGTGTGTAGCAAAAAAATGTACAAGTATTTGGAACGTTATATTACGTTAGTTGAAATAGATTAATCATCTAAATAGACATCACTGGCAGGCACCGATTGATGCGTGTTGTCTGTGGTTAAAGTGGAAGGCTGCCGTCGCCGAAGTGGAAGAATTTTCTGGGAATCAAGGTGAAGATACGAGATAAAGTGCGACTGAACAACATCATATGGCGCGAGTGGTATAGGCAGTGTGAGTAACAAATAACCATGCATTTGGTTTAATCAGCTATCAAACAATGCACATAACTGCTTAACCCCTACTAGACATATTAATATTTAAAATTTACCAAGGTCAGCCGTGGTGAAAATGCAAATATATAGGCTACTTACACAGAAGCTTTTACTTTAAACAATTTTTTCTTGATGTTTGTCTGACTGAGTGTCTTGAGAGGTCATCAGAGGCTACTGAGAGTTATGCTAATTAGTTAGCTAGTACTGAACATTTTAACCTTATAGTTTATTTGTAACGATGTCATTAACTTGGCGTGTATATTAGCTGTAATTGATCTTGATCACGTAGCCTACTTGATGTTAGACATTACGAGTGTAAAAAAACTATATTCGTATGATGACACAGGGCCTAATTATGACCATTTCCGTCGTGATGTAAACTAGGAGATTAACAATAGTAGATGAGAAGCTCTCAGATTAAATGAACATTGAAGGTCATTCAAGGTCACTGGCACTGACAGTCTTCAATTATTCTTGGTATTTGATATTGATCACTTTCATGCTGTATTATTACGCTCCAAAGGATTTTGCCGCCAAAAGTGCCATTTTTTCGTTCTTCAAAAACGCAAATTTTGTCAAAAAATTTGCCAAAAATTCCGAATTTTGCCATTTGTCACCATTCGAAAATAAGACCCCCAGCTGCTGTTAACTTACTTTACGAAGTTTTGTCAAAACAGTTCCAAGGCTTTGGCTTCCACTTTTTTGTCAAAAAGTGCGAACTTTTTGGAAAAATTTTGCCCAAAATCTCAACTTTCGCCATTCTTTCGCCATTCGAAACTGAGCGCTTGTTATGATAAATAAGCTCCAAATAATTTTGCCGCCATAAATGCCATTTCTCGTTTGTCAAAAAATGAAAACTTTAGCACATTTCGTCAAAAATCAATATTTTCGTCACGACAGCCAGTTTTCATCATTTCCTCAGTTTTTCGTCAAAAGCGAAATCCTTTGTAGCCTATGTATTATGTTTGAGATGTGTTGCAGTCAAGTTGTCCAAGCCAGCGGTCGTGTGTCAGTTCGACATGCCGTTATGTGACAGAACACACCTTAGACCAGAGGTAATTATTGAGTTCATCTCACAACTTAGATTAGAGAACTGCTTGTCATTATTTTTTTAAAATCAGAAATATAATACAGACTTGGAATTTTGTTACATTTTTGTTGTGCTGCTACTGTATCAATCGTAGCCTACTAATTACATTATTACCACATTACTTATATTATTACTACATTATTACCACAAAACTTTTAGGGGCCTAGGGTGCATGAATTGTGTTTAACTAAAGGCTTTAATATTAAGAACTTAAAGTTAACTAGTGGCGACTGTTTAGCCATGATGAAGTGCACACAAACACTTTCGGGTTTTGAGCATAAGAAAAATCAAAATAATGTTTTCTAAAACAGCAGCTTACAGTTTTGTTTCTTTCGCCGCATTTTGGTAAGATTGGTGTGAACGTTTCGCAGGGCACGATCGAGTAACTGGCATATCTATTTTCAGGTAATAAGGTCAGGGGACGGCTGCGTATTAAGTCGCCACTGGGTCGACATAATTATGTTTCTAGTTGTGTATTTTGCTGTGTTTGCTAAGGCGGTCGTGCTGGAGGGTAAGTACTGGAAGAGACGCCTGGAGTCGGTGACTGTGGAATACAAGAAGTGGCGACGTTTCTACATGGAGCATGCGCTTCACGCGCTAACAAATGAAGACAAACTCTGCATGGAAGAGGTAGGAACTTAATTCATACTGCATCATTATTATGTTTTGTTTTGTATTTTGTTTTATTTTATATAATGTGCTGCAGTCTTAGTAACAGTAGAGTTCGCTATGAGTGAAGGCAGTACATATCATACATTAAATCAGTCGGTTGATCAGTCAGTCAAAATGCATTAAATTTTATATAGCGCCAAATGTCGCACTCGCAAACAAGCCGGAAGCGCATAAAAGAAAATAAGTAGGAACCTAATACATACATACTACTTGCTGTGCCTTGCCTTAGTTTTTCCTCATGATCGAGGATCGGATGTCGCCCCGACATACCTACTGCACAAAACACTAATTTTGATAGATTCTGAAACTGATAAATAGTGAAACTATTGTTGCTGAAAAAAGTTTGGCGGGCCTAATCAGTTTTATGCACGGACGAGACCAATTTTACGCAGTTGAAACTGCATGTACGCTCATAATGGATATGTGATTGGATTGCAGGTGATGCAGAATGCGGAGCTGAGTCTGCAGAGGATGCGAAGTTCCAAGTCGTCAGTGACGAGTGACTATATGTCGGATTGTGGTTTGAACAACAGTTTGCCAATCAGATCCATTTCTACGCAAAACAGCGACAGAGGCGCCGGTATGTTTCATCTTTTGCATTCACAGTTATCTAGTTACCTGTAGTACTGCGGAAGGTGGAGGTTATGCTGGGACCTAGACGGAGATGGGGGTGGGCGTGAGAGCCGCGGCCCCTTAACGCCAGAGCTAAAAAATTTGCCAGGGGAGTAAACACACAACGCAGTACTGGATAAGCTAATAATACCGACAGTTAAGTCGATAAATTTGTAAATAAAAGTGTTGGACGTGGAAAACAGTAATTTGTCAACAGCTTTGTCATCTCCAGAGTGGACTACTGCAGCAGTCTGTTGGCCGGGGCTTCTCGCTACCAGCTGGATCGTCTACAGTCGGTGCTAAACACGGCGGCGCGGTTGCTCGTCGGCGCCAAGAAGCACGACAGCATTAGACATGTGCCAGGATCTGTATTCCTTGCAAATGCCACCGCCTTTATTTGGTTATTCAGTTCCCTGGAATTTTTTGCGATTTCCGTTTCTTGCAAGTTGCAACTTCCAATTTTTGGTTTTCTGCATAATTCAATTCCTTGCATATATTCATCCAAATGCAAATCGTGAAGGCTTTCCTCGACTTTTCCTTTTCTTGCAATTTCCACTTCTTCTCTTTGCAAATTTAATTTTTTTTGCAAATTCAGCGTCCCCGTTGATGATCTGAATGTGATTAATCAAGCGTTGTTGTTGTTGCCGCTAAGGTTTGCGGCGCCGTGAAACTAACAGTCTGGGGTTGCCAGTGATGCAGCTCGGAGTACCGCCGTATAACATCGGTGAAATGATGGATACATTGACGCCACTGCCATCACAACAATGTAAGTCTTATTTTTGTTTTATTCGATTAAATCGATCACTTGTTCATTGGTTGAATGTCACTCAGTTTGAGTTTGGGTTTATTATTTTGTCCAGAGTTTATCTTTGATGTAGGCCTACAGTAATTCATTTACTATGCGGCCATCCTAATAGGCTGCATTATTAGTCTTGCCCGTCCGTCAGCCTGTCCGTCTCGTACGTACATACGTACGTACGTAGGTGTTTACTTGCGAACCTCGTAGTAACAAAAGCCAACCCACGCGTTGCACGCTGAAATTTAAAGTAAGTAGGTGCTCCGAACGTTTTAAAGGCGGAGTAACTGGTATCATTTTTGTCAATTTTAGCTTAAAAGGTCAGGTCAAGATCACCGGATGTTAAAACCTGCGGAATTAACGCACATCTCGTGTTGATGTTTACTTGCGAACCTCGTAGTAACAAAAGCCAACCCACGCGTTGCACGCTGAAATTTAAAGTAAGTAGGTGCTGCATGCGAGTAACTTGGTGTACAGCCACAAGATATGTCGATACTGCGTTTGAGATGAATAAATGACGGTTGTTGGTGTGAAGGTGTGGATTTGTCAGAGAAGACGCAGTACACCAGCTGTACCAACAGCATACTGACTGCCATTCTTGTAAGTATCTGCCCATAAGGGACTGTGTGCATTTTATGCGCGTTCAAATAATTCGAGCAAAGCTCACGTAACGTGCGATAGCAGCGGTCCTGCCACTTTGGCAATCAATGTAGGCCTACAGCAATAAGATATTAATGCATCTTGAAAGAATACTTAAATTCGAGGCCTCCGTATGGAAGACTCCTTGAATTTAAGAGATCAAAACTTAGATTCTTAAAAGTGTACGTTCTATGCTAAAAATGTCATACGCAGGTTGTCCAGGTCTATCTCTAGCCATTTCGGCGCAATTCACTCTTAAAATGTCGCAGCCAGAAATCGCAAAAAAACCTAAAAACCCCTATTTTGTTCAGGGTCATTTAAGGTCATCGACGCTTACACCAATAAAAAGCCTGTCACCAGTGCTTGTTGTAATAAGCACCATGTCTGTACCCATCTGCAACCGTTTTCACGCTACACGAGATGATTGCGGTAAAATAAGCACTTTTTAAAATTTAGTGGGTAGCCGTCTTTCTCGCCCGCCTGCACCGGCCTTCTTGAACCTAGGGGGTCGGGACTTCGACTGCTGAAATCTACATTTAGTGCTGAAAATTTTATATGCAGATTGTCTTAGTCTATCTCCAGCCATTTCGTCGCAATTCAGTGTTGAAATATGCGCTGCATCCAAAAATTGCGAAAAATTTACCAAAAACTCCTTTTTTGGGGATTCAAGATCGTTTAAAGTCATCGATGTTGATAAATCTAAAAAGCCTGTCACCAGTGCTTGTTATGATAAGCAACATATGTGTATCTATCCGCAACCGTTTTCACACTAGAAAAGCCAATAAAGTCAAAATAACGTTTTAGAGGGAATACAAAACCCCTCTTTGACGCCCTAGTTCGAGGGGAACCCCCGAACCCAAGGCACGAAATTTTGTCACGGAAAACTAGGGACCTTGACGCAGCCCATAGTGAAAATTTCGTGATCCTAGCTTGCATTGTTTTGATACATATCAGAGTGTGACAGACAGACAGACAGACGCCTAGACGATGGCTATCGCGCGTAATAAAAATAATTGATAGGCCCACATCATAGGAAAGAATGTTAAAAGAAAAAAAACAAGCAAGAAAAACGGTTGCCGGGGGCATGAGGTGATAGAAAATAAGATTTGTACTGACTTAGATAACAGGAGCTTTTGGTGGTCATTAAGAGGAGATTGTCGTAACATGCTGAATAAAAAGAAATTCGCGAAGAATACTGTGTTCTGCACGTTGTTAGCCTATGTCACAGTGGCTTTTGCTGTTGCTGTTTTTATGTGTTCAGGCGGACCGACGACCGCTGACCAGTTTTGCGACGCTGCACGGCGGCAAATTACCTCCTTCATTCGACAGCAACAATCTGCCACCGGCTCTCCGTAGTGCCACGGACTATGGCAGTACAGCTTCTACCGAGCCGCCAGAGCGGTCGTTCATGCCGTGCGATCACCACGAGTCCTGTTTATATGGTACGAGTCCAAGCACCGGATCCATTCAACCGTTTGCCGGTCAAGCCGCCGGTATGCAGAACCCTCAGAGGTCACGTGACGTGGACAGTGTCGGATCTACGCTGCCAGTTGGACCCTGGATGGGTGACGTCGGCTGCCCCAGCTACGACACGATTGACTATCGTACTGCGGAATACAGTCAGCCGGTGATATCGTACACTGGACCACCAGTCGTCGTCCCGGACACGCCAGCAGACATGCAGAGACCACCAGGAAGCTATCAGACGGTGGATTGGGGACACCGTTACTCACAGGCAGCGGCTGGTAGCAGTCCAGCGTCTGATGCCGTCGAAGACAACAAGGATCACGTCATGTGAGTTTTTGTTTTCGTACAGCAAATTACTTACAAAATGCTTATTCGATTAGTCCATTTGTTTTCTTTCAGAATTTTTGGTATCCGTGTGTGTGTGTGTTCTTTTTAATTTTGTTTTGTTTACCTGCAGAAATGTTAGGCCTATTTGATTAGATTTCGTGTTTGTATTTTAGATGCATGGGCAGTTATGAACGCCACTGTCCTTAGCTTTCCATGTCTTTCGGAACACCTTGTAAACTAATTATACTTCGTGCATTGTACGGTGGTTGTGTAAACATTTTTGTAACCGTCTGTGTGCTTCTGAGAGATGAGTGACGTGCGGCGTACTTGAGCAGTCTTTTGCTACAGTTTTTGTACCATTAAAACGATTTCGTGAAAAGATTATCTAACGCACAGAGATAATACGTGATTTGTGTCTGCAAACGTCAACAAGTAATTTGGTGCAAAACACGTTGTGGCCAAAGTCTTAAAACCGCTATGGACGCCACTGATGCTGCTGCTGCTGCTGCTGATGATGATGATGCATGGTGCAGTCAGATGCAGTCGCATACAGGGCACATGCTGAGCAGCAGTGAACAACTGTACGGCGACAGTGACGACTCAAGTGACGATTGGTCGTCCGGAGTCAGTGCGAAGAAGATCAAGCAGGTGCTGCAGCAGCGTCGCAGTGCAGTTGAGCATGCGCGAAGGGCCACCCACACAGCAGCAGCATCCAGGCGTGCGTCAACGGGCTCATTGCTCTATACCACCACCCCAGACCTTGTGAGTCATTTCAGATACATGTCACCACCCCCGCTGATAATCACCAATGATATATTTGTGATTATTTTTAACGAACATAATTGTAGTTTTTGTTATAATCATTTGTTCCAACATAATCTAAATGCAGCTACTATATAGTGGTAAAGTAATGAAAAAATAGTTTAAATACATCTCTGTGATTGCTAAACATGGCTAGTAATGCAGCACTGCATCGTTCTAAGCATACCAAAAAGCTTCAGCATTGAATAGAAACTAAAATAAACCATTTTTTCCGAAATCATAGTAATTTTGTGATGCGATGCTGCAAATCGAAGTGTTATTGGCACGTGGTTAAACTGTGATCTGTTGCAGAGACATGTGTCGTCGGCATTTCATCGGCACAGCGTTGGAACCCGACATCCAATGGACCAACAACAGTTTGCGTCTGGTGTGTCTGAAGTTGTTACGATTGCAAATTTTGTAATTTTAGACGTGAATCTTTGTTTATTTGTTTTTGTTTTTTAACATTTTTATTTTTTAACAAATTGCTATTATATTACTATAACTATATACTGTCACTGTTACCGCAGCTTTGTTTAGCAATTATGCGGCCGTACCAGGCCTAATTGTCCGTATTATGGGTCTTGTCCGTCTGTCTGCCTACTTATCTCACGCTCAGCTAACTTTAAAAAAACCAAAAAGACGCTGAGAAACCAAAATTGGTACAAACCTTTCTCACGGCAGGAATAACCGGTGTGCTAATTTTTAGGTTTGTGTTGCAGACGGCCGCCCGGCTGTCAGCACTGGGCTCATTATGTTTCTAGTTTAAAATCATTTAGCGTTCCCTATTGCAAAACATAGGCCTATGTATATGCTATGAAGATCGGAATGCGTGCACGTACTCGTATGTGTCATACAGATCAGAATGTATCTGCGTCAACTGAAACTGTTAATCGTGTGCCGCGTCCGGTACGAAAGATCTCCACGCTGCTCATGCCGCCAATGTATGCCGGATTGAACGAAAATAAGTCGTCGTTCTGGAAGTTACTGCTGACGTCAGAGAAGCCTGTTCCCCATTCACCAGTAATGTATTTTCAGTTCTCACTGTAATATAAAACACACGCTGCTTTGTGCTGGGAACTAAATATACCTTTATGAACATTAATAAAATTTTGTGTTCAATATACACATTTACACATGCAAGCGAGTTATACGAATTGATTTTATATCAGAAATGTGCATGCTGCTCTACTGTGGTCTGATATTTTTATGACGAGATATTGGTTTATTATGTGGCCATTCTAGTAGTAAACCCCTATGCGTTGCCCGTCTGTCTGTCTCTCCTTACTCTAAAACAAGAACTCTGAGTTTATGCTTATGAGACGCGCGAGAGCCTACAACAGTTTTTGTTTGCAGGTAATCTTGGTCTATCTCCATCCATTTCGTCGCAAATCACTCTTTGTCAGCCAAAAATCGCCAAAAAAATCACCAAAAACACCTATTTTAAGGTTTAAAGACATTAAAGGTCATCAATGTTGACAATCCTAAGAAGCTCGTTGCCAGTGCTTGTTATGTTAAGCAGCATCTCTGTCCTATCTGCAACCATTTTTACGCTAAACAAGCCAACAGGGATAAATAACCACTTTTTAGACGGGTACCCCTATTTGACACTTGCGTGCGCAGGCCTCCTTGAACCTAGAGAGTTCGGACTTGGACTGCTAAAGTTCAAGGTCATCGATGTTGACATTCCTATAAAGCTTGTTTTCATTGCTTGTTATGGTACACAGTATGTCTGTGTCTATCTGCAACCATTTTCACGCTAAACGAGCTATTAGCGCTAAGGGCTAAAGTAACGTCTTTTTAGAGGGGATGCCCCTTTTTCTCCCCTTCGTTCGACTTCGAGGAGACCCCTTGACCCAGCGGCACGAAATTTGGTCACAAAATACTAGAGACTCTTAAGCTATAATACGGCAAAAACCAGAAGTCTTTTATCTCGCTCGGTCTCCAAAACGGTACTCGGTTGTGACAGACGGACAGACACCAAGACGGAATTGCCGTGGCTAATACGCGCTATAGCTAGCTGTGCTAGCTCTCGCGCGTAATGAAAAAACACAGGTGATAATATTCCACGCAGCAAGAGTAACCGTGTTGTCTCAGCTTTCAGTTCAGAATGACAAAAGATTAGAGTCGTCAGACTCTAAAACATCAAGAAAATGACGCATGACGAATGTTACGGCGGGCGGATCGAGCGCCGACTGCTCGCCCGCTGCGCAGTAGGCGCAGTGCTGTGGGTGTGTATGCATAACTGGGCTGGATGGCCGCATAGCATGTCGCCAGAAGGCCGGGCAGCGGCGTTGTAAGTTAAAATTTCCGACATAAAAGATTATGGCCTTTTATGGGTGAACAAAATTTAAATTTTTGCCCCAACGTGCCTTTAAATGTTTCTGAAATGGGCGTTTTAGCCTCAAAACTTGCATTTCTGGTTTTCGTTTCCGACGAGAAAAAACGTTTTGAACAATTTTTTGACAGCCCAAAAGTTGGGGAGCGTGGTAGTTGCCCCCTGTCACGAAGCCACTGAAACCTGGCGCCATGTTTGCATGTTTGTATAATCTAGCTGCTAGATATACCCTGTTTAGACGATTAAGCTGGCTCGATGCGCTGGCTTGCCGAGTCAGCTGGCCGAGCGCTCGCGCTCGTCGAGCGCTCGTCGTACGCTCGTCGAGCCAACTCGATGAATGTTTGCAATAATAGTCATGTTTGATATTGAAAACATTTGTCAAGCTTCTTCGACAAGCATTCATCAAGCACACATTATGCACTCATTAAGCCTGCTCGATGTGTGCTTGATGAATCCTCGACGATCAGTTGAATTTTATTGCACTCTACAGGGTGGTCCAAAAAAACCGCACAAAGTTAATGACACCATAATTTTGCAACCGTACGTCATAGAATCATGTGGTTTTTAGCAAAATGTTCCGAAAGAAATTTCTTACGCGACTAAAGTCAATATTTGAATACAGCAGTTAAATATTCTTTGTTATTGCCGCTGGAAATTGAACTGTGCAAAAAATATTACCCTCGACACTGAGGTCCATAAAAAACATGCCAGTTTTATTTTTTGAATAGCTCCGTGAAACATTGGCCGATTTTAATAAATTTTGGCACACAATATTAGAAAGAAACGTGACGCATATGTCTTTAGTTTTGGCCACCTTGCTCTAAGGTTGTTGCTACACTACCTTGTGAAATGCAGTGGTCACAGTTTCGCCATTGACATCAATGAATTTCTACCGGGTAGCGTATGCATCACCTCAGAAATTATTAACTGAATAGCGACAAACGCAATTGGCAATTATTATTATCACTTAAAAAGTCACACGTGTCACATCACATCATTTTCATTTTAGCATGTGCTCAAAATGTCCTCCTGCAGCACAAACGCAAGCGGTAGACATTGACACCATTTGCCAACAGCACGTTCAGTAAC
>Ga0209454_1004679_pt1 | contig 10299 bp, 8 predicted proteins | sample WorMetHERISLAND1_2_FD_187400 | JGI IMG/M metagenome (GOLD analysis project Ga0209454, IMG submission 187400) | Marine gutless worms symbiont microbial communities from Max Planck institute for Marine Microbiology, Germany - Olavius geniculatus... | ecosystem: Host-associated > Annelida >... | reverse complement strand
ATACATAACTGTATTGTACTTTTATTCCAGTTTTTCTCGTATTTATTTTTAATTAAAACATTTCTAGTTTTTTAGTTTATGACGTGTTGGATTAAACTGTCAGCTTGTCTCAGTTCGCGAGTGCAAATCATAATCGTATCATATCGTATCCTGGTTCAATATTAACAACTTCTGGTACAACGAATCGTCATCTAATCGACATTTAACAACGTTAAACACAGAAAACCCGCTAAGTGTTTCTTGTGGCACCCACGGTAGAAGCAGCTGCACGGTAACATTGCAACGAAACATCAACTTTAGTCGGAAAATTTAGTCATTAAACGCTAAGAAGTTAACAAGCTGTGCAGTTGATTAGCGACATCATAGTCACTCGGAACGTACAACAAACATTTGACTTGTCTTTTTACTGGGACATAGGCCTGGAGACGTCTTCTCCATTAGTTACGAATGTCTACGGTTGCAAAGCAACGTGACGAATGGATAAGACTGTTAATAAGGAAGAATTAAAGTCAACCGACCGCGATTGAGTTGGTGAGCGCAGTGAGCGATCGCAGCAGTGAGTGTCGGGCTTTGGCGAAGTCACCGATCGCATCCTTTACCGCCTACACAACGTTTTGCGACATATACGCTTAGTAGTCTAAATTTGCTTTTACCAGGTAAGATGTTTACCAGGATATTTGTGTACTGCGTAATTTTCGTATTCTTCGCGCAATACGTTAAAGACATCGACGTCAACAGTGGCGTAGCCAGAAATGCGAATTGGTGGTGGGGCTCCTGAGTCCCTTTTTCCTATCTCCTCTTTTTGTTTTCTTTTATTTTCCTTGAAAATCAAGTTCAATCAACTGACCAAATTGGTAAAGTTTAGTGCAGCTTAAATGTGTGCTTGTCTTTTGTTTAAAGATCAGGTGGTTTGGGTCGCCTAGGCCCCCATTGTTTACGCCGCTGGGTGTCAAATTTATTTTATTTTTATTTCATGATGCAATATACAGAACAATTACAGTGTAACATCACAGCTGGACAACCAGGCACAAATAAATTAACACTAACAGTTGCCCAGTCGGTATATAAGAAATCCAACACTTAAACACAAAAGCTAGGCTACTAACATGGCTAGTAACATATCAAATATGCCGACAAGTCAATGTCTTTAAGGGATTGGCTAAAAGCAGATTGAGAACTGAAGCAGACCGAGTCAGGCAAAGAATTCCAAATATTGACAATCCTGCATGCAAAAAAAAGTTTTGGCGAATACTCTTGGTACACCGTGTCTTGTACATTGTTGCACGATGTTTTGGGGGTCAGTATTTCTACCGGACACAGTGTAGTTTTTACTTATTTGCGTACGTCCTTTTAGCGTGATAAATACATAATAGGTGACTAATTTTTGTTACGCATTTTTTCAGATAAACAAAGTCTCTAGAACACATACTTTTTAAAAACTTTAAGTCTCATTCAAATATTTAATTATTTAAAATGATTATTTATTTTAGTACAGGGTGGACCAAAAAAACCGGACATGTTTTAGCGTTTTTTGGCCCACCCTATACGTTATCCTTAATTGAAAAGGAGCAAGAAACCTTGATCCATTCTGTTTTTTTCTTCTCTAAACTACAACATAATAATATTAATAATTAATAACATAATAATACAATAATCGTTCAAATAAACGATATGCGATTAAATGTACTTTTTGGCCTTTTTTTTCGTACTAGCAAATTTTACGTTTTTCTGCTATAATTTTTGTAACAGACAGACAATAATACAATAATGCTGGCTTGATCATTTTGTACTGTCAAGTTGTCACTTAATTACGGTGCTCACTAATTTACTGACTACTAACACGACGTTCGTTATAAAAATTTTATTACCTACAGTGTTTCGAAAAAGACAGTATTCAAATGAAGTGTTATCTAAAAACAATTTAATGGTTTGGTGACTTTACTGTAATTGCCTGGCATTCAATAAGTGCAGGGTTAACCATAGCAGAGTCTTCTGACTCTGCGCTCGGGAACTAATAGTTTTACGGTAGTAATTTTATACACACGATATATACCAAAAATAAAGATAATCTACACACCTGATTTGTTTAAAATAATTACTGCAAGCAAAGGTTACATTTTGCACTTTTTGACAATTTTTGTACTTCGGTAAGCTATTTGTCTTTAAAATATTATTTTTAAAGTTTGGAGATAAAATTCGATTTTTCAGAATTTCAAAATATGGAAAGGGGCCTAATTTTTTCAATGCGGTGGGGCCTTCACAATCTTAACCCTGCATTGCATTTAGTTACGTTAGAAAAATAATCGCAATATCGCAATAATGATTTGTTCTGTGACACAATAGGCCTAAGGGTGTTTATTAATACTTATTTATTTATTTATTATTTATTCATTCAGTCGCTTGATCATTGACACATAATCACTTTTTCAGTTGCACCACCTTCTGTTGCAAAGTGATGCAAAGAACTGAAGATGCGCGTGCAGTTGTTTGTCTGTTCTTTATCTGCCAAGCGAGATTATAATGAATCTCCACGTCATTGCACGCTTTTCTTATTTTTCGTGACAATGCAGGAACCGTAGAACTACTTTTATTAAGTTTTATTTTTTATTTGCTGTAACAGGCTTATATTTTGTGCACACACCAACGTGGACTTGCATGTTTCTAATTAGTCACTATACAGTAACTCTTGCTGCTATCATTTCTGTGATGTTTCCACGCTGATTAAATGTCAGGCGATTAAGTGTCAGTGGTCTGTGAGTCTACACCAATTTGACATAGCGCCAGCAATTATTGTCACATCGTTTACTCTGAATCAGAAGCGTTGTGAATTTGTGATGGCGTAGGCTGAGATAGAGCTAAATGTTATATGTCAGTACGACGACAGAAATTGCAAGTAAAGCGTGGCTTTCTTTCAGTGCAACGGACGCAACGATCGCTCTGCGTTTTTGGTCATTGCGTCGGCTGCGTTCTTGCGCTCATTGTGTACGTTGCGTTGGAAAGTGACCACGCTTTAGCGTACCAGAAGACGAGTTTTACAGCGCCCTGCTGCGCTTTGATCGTAACCCCCAACTGACCGTCGTCGTAAACAACCTGCTCACAAACCGTGCAAAACACGCGGTATAGTTTTATAATGTCGTTCTGAAAACATAATAATTGACAACAAATTCATAAAAAAATGCAATAATAATTTGTTTTGTCGCACAGTAGGCCTAATAGTGTTTATTAAGACTTATTTATTTATTGTAAGAGTCGTACAGTAGTACACAATAAAACGCACAAAAAGAGTTTAAGCCTACAAAACAAACAACTAATTAAATAGCACGTTGTTCATATCAATTATAAAGTTATACAAAATAAACAGGTCCAAACGGCAGCTTTTGACCGATAACAATTGAATTTATTCAGGTATCAAATTCGCGGAGTCACGCACATGCTCCCGAAATCTGGAGTAGAAATTGAATCATCGTAATGCAATACAAGTAGGCCTTGTTTGCAACGGATATTATAAAGATGACTCAATTTTTTGTAGACTATTTGATGTAGCATACCGATTATCAGTATTAAGTGAAAAGTACATTAAATCTATGTTTTCGCAAGTTTGTTTCTGCAAATTTAACTGATGAACGTTTACAGTGCAGTCAAAAAGACATGTCGGGCCACATGATTAAACCGACTACAAAAACACTCAAGAGGATAAGTACATGGCATAGAATAAGCATATACCGTTTATTTCAAATAGAACCAAACAGAGCGTTGATTGCAAAACGCAAGAAAAAAAATTAAGCTTAATGGAACGTTTGTTATTTGCTGCAACCAACCTTCATACCGTTGAGGCTGAGCTGCTCTGTGACATAGTACGAACAGTCGCAGATCAGCAGCTGATCACTGAACTACCCCAGACATCATCATCAGTTTATTTTGGAAACACAAAACGGGATAATGTCAGAAAATACAGAACAGAACAATAAAACATGTGTTCCAAGAGTCAGAAAGGTCGCGACGGCACTTACAACTGCCCATATAACAAAAAGTAGCACGGTATAATAAGACATAGGCCTATAGAACAACAAATGCGAAACGATCACTTAAACATATTTTGTACAAAAACTAATAACGCAACAACGAGTGGCGATAAGAACAATTTGTTGAAAATGAACGTGAACTAATAAAAATGCAAACTGAAAATATAAATCATTCGTGCAATGCAGCCCAAATCAATAGCAACAATATTTTGCGATAAAATTATAGTATATGTTTTACTGTTACATAACTATACTGTCGCAAATGTTTTTGGCGTTTATTATTTATGTTAACGCATACACTCCTTGTTCTACATTTCCTAAATAATGCAGACGTAGACGTCAGCTAAGGTGGGAAATTAAAAGATCATTAAATGACTGGTTGTATTGAGAATATTGGTACCAGAAATTGCATTATTTTTTTCAATTTACAACCGATAATGTCGGGAGTGTTTTGAAGACGCACTGTACGATGTATATCGTAAGCGACTGTATTCTAATTTGCATGACAGAGAAGCTATTTTCTTGCCAGAAGTACTGTCTTCTCGCGTAACTCTGCGTTGCCTGACAGGTTGATAACTTTGATGTTATATTCTTTTAGCAGTTGACAGCCGGGACGAATGATAGACACTGGCGAGTCTGATGAATGCAGGCGATCAGCCAGTTCCATCAGCCGACGTTTCTGAGCCTTCGTTGTACAACAAATAAAACTAAAAATTTTAGGTAAAACTTTAAACAGATTCGCTTTTACGCCCGTTTGTGGAGACGATTTAGAGGTCTAAAATTCCGTTATTATCAACGGCAAGGGCGCACGTAGCCAACACTGCATAGCATTAGCGTAGGCTTAAGCTGCACGCGCAGTGTTGATTTTGGGTGGGTCCCACATTAAGCTCCTAAACGTTTTCTTATACTCGGTTTACACGAGCGAGCATACGAAGCATACATGAAGCAAACTTAGAGCACACGTCGTGCACGTGTATGTTGAATACGTGTGCTTCGTGTGTGCTTCGTGTATGCTTCCTCATATAAACGGAATATTAGTCAACCAAAGTTCGCAGTTTTTGTTGAAGCGGAGCAGCTGTAGTTGACTACCTAGTTTTCTATTTTGAATGTGTTTGTGCAGTCAGTGCCAGGATGATAGCGTGTATGTCAGTAATTACCTCCGCCAAGGAGGTTATGTTTTTGCCAGAGTTTGTTTGTCTGTGTGTCAGCAAGATAACTCAAAAAGTTATCGACGGATCTTTCTAAAATTTTCAGGGAATGTCGGGAATGGCAAAAACTACACGTGATTCAATTTTGGGGGTGATCCGGAAACTTTAAAATTTTCGTTAGCATTGTTTTAAATGGGGCATAAAGGAAACCGCTGCCAAACCGAATATGGTGATGCCACCTGGCGAACAACATGGCGTTGGCGGAGGTCTGCGGTCTCTGACTGCTTTTTAATGTTATTACAGAAATGGTTCGTAAGTTGATGCGTACAGCATCACTGGTTGCGTCTAATCTAATAACTGTCACCTACCGACTGTCGGAGATATTCGTCAGCGTGCGATGCGGCTTTGTGCACCATTTCAATAGCACCTGCGAAGCACAACGAAAAGTTTAGCTACTGCTTAAAGAACAAAACGTTTTTGCCTAATGCTACGCGTCAGAATTTGTTTTTTTGGGTCATGTGTAGCGTCTCCAGCAAATCTACTTGACAACGAAAGCATGCGAACTACAAGCACATAGCACCCACAGCACGATTAGAACATCCGGACAACGCCATTTGATTCTGCAACCCCGAATTCCAGCAAGATTCAAAAATTATTATACGATAAGAAAGCACTTAAACTTACAGTTGTTTTGGTAGTTTTTTTCTGCGCAATGCGCATGCAGAAAAGTTTATCAATTTCTACTTCCAATCACAGTTTTTTTGTCATCGTCGTGATTGGTGACAGGGTTTTTACGCGCATCATAGGTGTCTGTCTGTCTGTCACACTTTTGAGTCCTACAAAAACGATGCAAGCTAGAATCACGAAACCTTTACTGTAAGCTGCCGCAAGGACTCCAGTTTTTTTGCGGCAAAATTTTGTGCCCCTAGGTAAAAGGGTTTTTATCGGAGGGTGTGAAATCGGAATACCTCGCCGAAAAGTTTTTATTTCAGCGCTATTGTCTTCTCTAGCGTAAAAATGGTTACAGATAGGCACAGACATGCTGCCTAGCAATAACACGCACTGGTGACGAGGGTTTTACGGGTATCAACATTGATGATTTTGAACGATTTTGAGCCTTTAAAATAAAAAAAAAGTTTTAGTGAAATTTTTGCGATTTTGGGCTGCGACACACAATTTAAGAGTGAATAGCGCCGAAATGACTAAAAATAAACCAAGACAACCTACATATGAAATTTTTAACATTAAACGTAAATTTTAGTAGTCACAGTACCGACCCCTTGGGTGTAAGGAGCTCTCGCACGCGGGCATCAAAAAGCGTTATTTCCCTTAAAGTGTTATTTTATCGCTGATAGCTTATTTAGCGTGGAAAAAAAATGCAGATAAGCACAGACATGCTGCTTATCATAACAAGCACTGTGACGAGCTTTTTAATAGTGCTGACGTCGATGACTTTAAACGATCTCGAACCCTTAAAATTGGGGACTACGGTATTTTTTGCGCCATTGGGTTGCGGCACACATTTCAAGAGTGAATTGCGACGAAATGGCTGGAGATAGACCAAAACAACTTGCGTAAGAAACTGCTAAGGAATATGAACTGCTAAGGTTGTCGCGCGTCTTATGAGCTTTGTTCATATTACTTGTTTATAAATAGTAGCAAAAGTTTCACAATGCGACATTGTTTTAGTAACTTTTGACGATATTCTATAGCGCAAGAGCAAGAACGGCAATGTTCGAGCTTCCGGCCACAATTCAGAGTTTTGGCATTTCCCCATTGGATTCAGTGATTGCGGCAGTAAAACAGTTCGTCAGTCCGAACACGTTTTAGTACAATTTACATTTTCCTGTCAATAATTCGCGATATTTTTAATTTCGTTTTTTTCACTTATTGTTCAAAACGTGGGTCACATGAAGATTATCGTTGCTAAACTCGAAGCTGATCCGACGTTCAAGTTATGACGTTTTTCGTGCCAATACGTTACGTTACATTGTGACATTGACGATTAATCTTGTGACCTTGAACGCAGTATACGTAATAACTACGGGAGTTAAACGGGAGCATTACTTGTGGGCGCCAGCCTAGAGACGTGTGCTACTTTAGCCTGCACCTTAAAACCTCTTTTTGAAAGAGTATAATTATAATAGTTTTCTGTTTTTACCAGTTTGTTGAGTTAAAAATTAAATCATTACAAATCAACCTGCAACTGCGTGTTTCCGCTTCTTGTCTTTTTACGCGCGAAAGCAGCTACTGCTTTCAGCGCGTCTTAGCCATCGCAATTCTGTCTGTCCGTCCGTCTGTCTGTCTGTCACACGGGTGGATCAGGCAAAATCGGTCCAAGCTAGGATCACCAAATTTTGCGTGCCTGAAAGACTTTAGTTTTGGGAACCGTAAAACTTTTTCAGAAATTCGAAAGGGGTCACCTCGAACGAGGGCGCTAAATGAGAAGGGTGGGCAAAATTTGCGATTTTTGGCCAATAAGTCGCTGTATCTCAGTAACGGTGCGAGATAGGGCCTAGGTTACTATTAACCACTAATAGGAATTGTACACTAGCTCTTGATTGGTGCCCAATTCAATGACCTTGAATGACTTAGAACGGCAAAATAAGGGGTTTTATGAATTTTTTGGCAATTTCGGGCTGCGAGACACATTGAAGAGCGAATTGCGCCGAAACCAATTGAGATAGACATGGACAAGGAGCATATGAAATTTTCAGCATTGAACGTTGATTTCGACGGTCCAAGTCTCGATTATCTACGTTCAAGGAAACCTGCGCACGAGGGCATCAAAGAGCGGTACCGCCGTAAAAGTCGCGACGAAATGGCTGGAGATAGACTGACAGTTTGCGAACAGGAACTGCTATAGGCCTTCGCGCGTCCCGTGAGCATTAGCTCAAATTTTTTGTACAGTTTTAAGCTACTTAACTCATTATGTTACAGTCGCTGGTGCTGCCAGAAGCTTTTCGAAGATGGAGATATTTTTTTCAAAAATATGACATACGGAGCAAATTGTAACTAAATCGATTGAGATAGCTGCCATCACTGCTGCGAAATGCCGACCGAGAGACATTAATGTGGATGACATTAACGACAGACAGGTTTGCGAATGTGAAGATTCGCAGGAAGAAAGTCGATATGACGATGGTCGTTTTTTATAGTCTACACTCCAGCAGTTTTACTGTTTCATGCTGCACTGACAGAATAACTGTATGGTTTGCATAGAGTAGTCTTCGTACTCAATCTGTCTGATTAGATATAGCGTAAAAATTCCCATGAGTCCGGTCTCCGTTCGTCCGTCGAAAAAACCGTTTCCAAAATGCTTATGTTGAACCTTTAAATTGTTTGTGCAGTTTTTTGTTTGCTTTCAGATTTTTGCTGCGAAACGTTTGCAACTAGTCTTCCAGGGCGCAGAGTTGGTTCTTCCGTTTTCATGCGTATCACTCACACTCGCACTGAATTTTTCACAATTGCTATTTGCTCTTGCACGGCGTGTCAAAAATATTTTTTAAATCAAAAAATTTAAACAAAATATTTTTGCCACGTCCTTGTACTTGCCGGACTGCAGCCGGTAGCACAGAAAATTTTACGTTTAATAATAAAGTTGTCTTGCATTCGGTTTGTATATTAATTTTACTTTGCGGCGGCCGATACACAACAGAAAAAAAACGTCAATTTCTATCGCAATTGGTGTAATGAGTTAAGGCTGACCCAGGCTGTTTAAAGGACGGTACATTGATCTTAATCTGCAAATGGCGGGCTTGGGGCGCCACGTTTTACGGACGACGTAGCTACGCCACTGCTTGAACAGTTGGGGGAAAATGTTTACGACACGTGATCTGACCCGCCACTAATTGCGAGCATTCTAAAGGGGATGTCAGACGAACGACAAATTTTATCTGCCGACAAAATCGCCCGATAAAAATCTGTCGTGTGTCATGCAAAAATCGCCCGATTTTGTCGGCCAAGATAGAGCATGTTCAATCTTCGACGATTTTGTCGGCCGACTTTTTGTATATCGGACAACAAATTTTGTTTATGTTGCCATGGTGATTGTTCACAACGAAAGATGAATATTTATTTTAGTTATTTATTGTGTTTGTTATTTATTTTCGTTTATCATTAAATGCAGAAAAAAGTGATGCAAGTATTATTTTGCTATTTGCATTCGGCTGTTGTGCTAGCTGATATCGTGCGAAGTAGCAGACGAAAGTATCGGCCGTGTGTCATGGTTCACCGATTTTGTCGGCCGATTTTGTCGGGCAACTAAACCACGCCCACAAAAATCGGCAGATTTTGTCGTTCGTCTGACATCGGCTTAAGACCACCTGGTCATTGCGTGAGAGCGCGTCGTTTGAGCCATCGCGTGTAAAAATTCGCCGTCGGCTCTGACCCGTATATAGGGTGTATTTAGAAAGGTGTATGCTGTTTCTAGAAAAAAATGTGGGCACTACAAATTGTTGCAATAGCAAGCACGAACAAGCACCGAATTAAATGATATTTTGGATGTTTTTGTTTTTACAGACATGTCAGATTTCAAATAACGCTTCCAAACGCTAAGAGATATCAAACGCAACTAATGTCACACAGAACAATTCAACCATTTAAATCAGACGTTTTTGCACGGATTTATTTACATAGTCGACGATCATGCTGCTAATTCACTGCTCTGTCAGTAATGTTCTGATCAAAGCGAAGCCAGTCTTTAGTCAGTTGTTCTTTCAGATGATCTTCTACACGATTAACGTTTTCGTCAGTGCAGGCAGTGCGACGTCTGCCACTGCAGGTTTTGCGGTCTGCAGATCAAGTCGTACCGCCGTTTGTAGCATACCGGTAGGCGTTTCATAGTTTCACAGAAGTAACAGACCAGTTCTTTTTCTAAGAAATCAGTCACTAACCTTTTAGCACGTAAAAGTCACTGTCTTGAGGTAATGACCCCAGGCCCGTCGATAGGGTCACCCCGAACGAAAGCTCTAAATAAAAGGAGGAGGGTAGAAAAAAATCTGCGATTTTTAGCCAATAACTCGTTGTATCTCGGTAACGGTGCAAGATAGGGTTTAGGTTACTATTAATCATTGATAAAAAGTCCTATACAGGTTTTTGATTAACGCCAAATTTAATAACCTTGGATG
>Ga0209454_1004678_pt1 | contig 10301 bp, 6 predicted proteins | sample WorMetHERISLAND1_2_FD_187400 | JGI IMG/M metagenome (GOLD analysis project Ga0209454, IMG submission 187400) | Marine gutless worms symbiont microbial communities from Max Planck institute for Marine Microbiology, Germany - Olavius geniculatus... | ecosystem: Host-associated > Annelida >... | reverse complement strand
GTCCAGGATTAGATTCAATGTCGCCAGAGAGAAGAATAAAGGCAAAGATAAGAGGATTACGACAGTACTGGATACGTGAGCGAGAGAAGATTAGACAGAAAGAAAATGAGGTACGGGTGTTGTAGTGTTCTAAATAATTATTGTCCTCTCAGTATGGCAATACGTGCGGGTAGAACGCTAGCCGAGTGTATTGATCATAGATGTGCGCCGTGTAGCTGCAGTAGGCTGCTATAACGTTCGGCGCTAAGTCGTTCAGCACTCTCAGCCAGTTCGCGTGAACGGTATTATTCGTTTTTATTGCCGGTTAAATCGACAATCGTTGCGGCTAATGGTTCCGCGGCGGTGGAGACAGGGCGCAGTGCGGCGAGTTGTCCCGTGAGTCGACTCGGCGCGCAGTGTGAACGTGACAGCAATGCGATTGTTGCACGACGATGACACACTGGCGGACGGACGCACGGACATCTCGGGTTCACTGCGGGTCAATCAGACCGACTGTCCGACAGAACGACTAAACCCCTGCCGCAAAACACCCCCTCGTGTGTGGCTGTCACATGCTCGTCTGAGTAACAGTTGACGAATCGCAGCTGTTAACAATAGCACAGTAATAAATACTTGAACAAGTTGGGAACAACAACAGTTAGTTCACTGGTAAGCGAGTCAATATTTCACACAGCGGTGATAGAGTAAAACATTTAAGTAATGTTGGAGACCAGAAATTAGTAATTTAGTCAATAAATGTCTTTTAATAACGCTGTAGTGATGAAATGTTGTTATTTGCTATCTAGATGTTTTGCCGTCTGCGTTAGTTGTAGTTGTAAAGTTAGCTAAAATTTCTATTATGCTGATAATAGCAAGCGTTTCACCACTGTAGACAGAGTTTTTCGAGTCAAGGGCAGGTTTGTCGCAGGGGGGGGGTTGACTGTGCGCCGGCCGGTGGGACATCTCGGGTTCACGTCGGGTCAATCTGACCCGCTCGTCCCTCCACCAGCACTTCCAGTCAGTCAGGCGACTGTCATTTCGCCGCGATTTATTGCTCTATTCTTCCGTCCGTCCGTCCGTCCGTACGGTCCGTTTGTTTGGTCGCGCAACGACGTATTGAATTAATAAGTGTTCGTCGTACGTGTATGGTCCCAGCCAGTAGCCACAGACGCTGCACTCGACATCTTCGCCGTCCATCTGCTTCAGATAAACATTATTACTATGCATATGAATATTAATTAATAATTATTGCTGTGTGTTCAGGTGGAATCACTTAGCGAGCGCATGACAATAACAGTCATCAGTGGATCGTCACGTAATGTCGTTATCCTCCGCAGATGAATTATCGTATTATCACAACAACGGTATTAATATTGTCATCATTGCGATAATGACGCTGACGGACTATAGAATAATTAATATTGATAAATAGACATAAAACAACACACTGCAATATTGATATCGATATGATGAGCCATTTTCTTTGTTACAGAAATGCCGCAGGTCACTTATGCTAAATATAGGCTACGTTGACCAGTACAACGAGTAGATGACGGAGGAAGAAAGTGTAGCGGATTATCCATCGTCAGGAAAGCTGTTGCAAAAATGTTGTTTAACCAAATTTAGACAATTGCACTTCTGCTTTTATTTTTACAAATTCTTTATCGTCATCATCATAAAATGTGGCTCATTTTTTCAATTATCTGATTTTATGCGCTACTGGTCTCATGCAAAGTACTTTAGCTCTTGTAGGTTGAATGTGTGCTCGATATTTTTTTCTGTTTTTTTTTCTACCGAATCCATAAATGTTTGTTACAAAAGTTACTGTAACGCTTTTAACGCGTTTGCGAACATTACTGAACGCCTTCTGCGTTTGTCGGTTTGGCTTAATATTATTACGTCACAGTAACATTACCATCATTGACTACGTATACATTTAAAACAAAAGAATAGAACATGCACGTAAAATTCTGATTCTCCAGCTACAAAACACCCATAAATAAGCAAAAGAATGCAATAAGTAACTAAGTGCAAAACCAACTTTTATTGTATTTTCTTGTATTTTTCAAGTTATTAACACAAACTGGTGGTATCGAGACCTGAGCGACGGCGTGAAGTTGGCGACGGTAGAAGACCCGAAGTCGTTAGTAGAAGTGCATCGCTGGAGACGTTAGCTGGTAAATGCTCTGTTGGGTGGCGTGGCTCAGCTGAGCGGAAAATGTCAGCAGCAGCAGCAGCTACACGTCGTGAATTGGACTGGAAACGGTAGAGATTGTCGCCATGTTAACCAGGCATTGACGCTCTCTTCTGATCAATGAGTCATGGCTTTCATCTCTGCACCGCACTGAAATAATCACGCATGTGTTAAAGCAGTGCTTAAATGTCATTAACTCGGGGATATTGTTTTATATTAAAACAGTTATATTCCTAACTGAATAAAACTCTAAAGGCAAGCCTAACTTTCTGAGAAGGGAAAACAATAAAAAGTATAGTAACAACGATTGAAGACCGAGCTTTATAGATATTTTTATTATAATTTGTATTAATTTATTTCATTAAAGGATTAATTTCTTAATTAATTCTTTAGCTATGCATAATGCCACGAACCAGTTAAGCTTATGCGCTTCATAGGTGCGTGAATAATGTAATGTACTTATAAAACATATAAGATAATTACTGTCGGAGAGAGTACATGACTGCTTTGCTAGCTTTAATTCTTTTACCGTAAATTTAGTTGATCATTTAATCTTGATTTACGAAGTCGCGCTAACTATTCGTTTCGTCCAGTGTCTTTGCGTTATTGTTTCTGAAAATTATTTAAAACTTTTAATTATGTAGCCATTGCATCAGAAGTATTAACTTCACGGGCATTCTAATTCAAAGTATTTAGCAAATGGCTGCGACTCGTGAAATTTGGTAAACAGGCGCTGCATCAACTGACAACAAAAACTTACATAAAATAGCAAATAAAAGTATTAAAAAATCTTTTATCAACACAACACACTTGCAGCCAGTAGATTGAAGTCAAAGTTCAGTTTCAGTTTGGTGCCAGCGAAGTAGATTCTGTTATTAAATAAGTAGTTATACAGTGCGTAATTTAATTATTTATTTTTTCCTTTTTGTGTTATTCTAAATTATGTTTCTTTCTGACGATTCCTACGATTTTCATGTTAGATAAATAACAAAATACGACGGTGGCTTGGTAGATGTAGAAGCGGTGTGGCTAATGAAAGCGGACAGTGACGTCACTAGCAGTATGCGCAGCAGCCGCAGCAGCAGAGTGACAGGCACGCAGACAGGCGAACAGACAGGCAGGCAGGCGGGCAGGCTGAGCGACAGCGGCATAAGGCGCAAGTCGGTGACGGTATCGGAACAGACTGAGTGTGAGCGACACTTGTGCTGCATGACCACAGATAAACTCTCTCAACTCTGCGTCGATGCACGACAGCTCCGGCAGACCGAGGTACGTCACCAGCGACTGACGACGGCGCTTTCAGACTTTGTGTAGAGTGTAGACAAATATGTGTCGCTTAAGGAACAGAACGTCCGAACCTGCATCCTATAGCGGCGTACGTTTATAGGGATAATTTTTTCCACGTACCACTGGCGCGGGCAAGTTCTCGAAAGATTCGTTAGGGAAATCTCTGAGGAATGTTGAAGCGGAATTGTTTACGGGCTGGATTTCCTTCCTGACGCCTGACCACGAGGTCGACGTCATTATGTCAGATCTATTCTGCAGTCGTAGCGACGTTCTGTGGCTGTCAACACTGCTGCTGCTGTACGCTGTGCCTGTCCACAGCTCGGAGCTTCACTACACCATACCGGAAGAGCTGCCCGTGGGTCACGTGATTGCAGACATAGCGACGGACGCGCGCTTGGCGGCGTACTACCCGCCGGAAGTAGTGGTCGGCGGTGAGTTGCGTTTCACTCTGCTGACGCAGCCCGCCATGCCGGTCGTGGTCGATGAATCTACCGGTCGGCTTATCACTTCCGGTCGTGTCGACCGCGAGGCCATCTGCACGGGTGTGACGTCAGCGGCGCCGTGTCGGGTGCGGCTTGACGTCGCAGTGCATCCGGTCCAATATTTCCGCATCGTGAAGGTTGTCGTCGACGTCACTGACGTCAATGACAACTCGCCCGTGTTCCGGCCTGCCGCCATTGTTCGCGACATCTCTGAGGCAGCTTCCGCCGGAAGTGGATTCGTGATCCCGACGGCGCGCGACGCCGACACTCCGCAATACGGCGTCAGCAAGTACTTGTTGACGGACGTCGACGGACAACCTGCCGCCGCCGACGGACCGTTTGGACTTAGCATCAGTCGCAAGCTCGACGGCTCCACAGAGGTACGTGACTATTTTGCGCCAACATCAACAGTTCTAATGAGACGGCAGATTTAATAAGTTTTTAATTAATAGGCTTTGTGGTAAAACTGTCTGTAGTATGATAATAATTAACGTTACAAGATTCAATCCGAGTATTAATTTTAACCGTAGTCAATTGTTGATGACTCAGTCGTCAATAAACGTCGTAGACTGTCGCTTTCCATGTCGTGAACATTTGAAAGCATATATTTTTCGACTGGCGATTACTCAGTGAAAATTCATTGCAACGTCGGTCTTTCTTCGTCCAGTTATCGTTTATTGTACAAAGTAAGAAACATTAGAATCGCCTATAACTGTGGCTGATGTTAAAGTGTTGATAACAAAGACGGCAAGGCAGGCATTCAAAAAGGCAGCCAGCATTGAAATGAAAAATAGCATAAAGCCGGTGAAACACAAAACGGTTTCCGTCGACCGTTTACTGTTAACTGCCATACCTGTCACACGTGAGTAGTAGGCTTCAATAAGTAGTAGGCCTGCAAATTAAATACCTGCAGTCAACAGTCCGATTTCTAGAAAACACACACCACCCACTACCTCCGTCGTACAGCCGCTGTTAGCGAGAAAAGCTGTCTTAGAGTAGAGTAGTAAGTAGTAACGGCTTCCGGTCGCCGCCGACTGTCTCGAGTAGACAGCTGCATGACAGCCGCCTGTTTCCGACAAAGGAAATGTTGTTTACTTGAGAGAGATTTGCGCCGACGGCGACCGGAAACTGTTTTGTCTGTCGTCGGCGTAAGCGGCACCGATATCTACGACACAACTATAGCAACAAGGACCAAAGTCATCTGACAAAAGGCGAAATCGCTAATTCCTCGTTTGTATTCGCCAGGTGGCAGCATAGGACTGACGTGCGTGTTTTGGCTCTGGGTTCGACCCCCTAATTTTCCCTTTCTCTGGTGCCAAGAACCCCATCTAATACAGTGTGTCATTGAACTCCACAACTTGTGTACCTGCAAATAACATCGAAATCGGTAGAATGGTTTAGACAGGCAGCACAAATGCGACAGCCAGCCAGCCAGCCAGACAGACAGACCACTCACATGCTACGGAGAAACGTGTAGGATTAGACGGAATCGTTTTTAAGAAAAAGCGATTTCGCCTGGAAATAAAACAAAATTGAAGACGAATCACATGAAACAAACTGGGCGGTGCTGCGTAAAACGGTTGTAAATCAACTCGAGTTTTTATCGCCGAGTTGTTGACATAGCGAATGCATGAGCGCTAAATTAAAGCAGCAAAGCGTTCCACGCTCGACAGCGTCGCTGCCGTCAAACAGAGTCAGCAGGTGTAGCAAATCAGGTAGCGCAGACGCAGCGTCGCTTTTCCTAGAAACACGTTTTTTTCGCTGCGTGGCGATTACGGGCACGCTCTGATATCCATAATACTGAGCAAAAATAGCGGCATCTGCTTGGTTAAAATGTAAAAAAAATCTCACACTGATATTAAACCAGGCCAAGCAAAAGTAGAACAGAATTGCATGTGATTTTGAGTGAAGTAAAGTTAACAAGAAATTTGAGCTAATGCTCACGAAACGCGCGAAAGCCTATAGCAGTTCCGGTTCAGTAGTTTAGCTGAAAATTGGGGTGTTTACACTAAGTTAATATACATATACCAAATTCTCTATCTGGACCGCATAACGATAGTTCCGTGGCGCCACCTTGTGAATGATATAGACTTGTGTCATTTATTCATTCATTCATTCATTCATTTTATTCTTTAAAAAAAGCTGACAAACGCAGCTTATAAAACATATAGCAAATCGCAGCCCGAAATCGTCAAAAAAATTTATAAAAACCCCCTATTTTGACGTTCAGGGTCATTCAAGGTCATTAAATTTGGTGCCAACCGAGAGCCAGTATACGACTTCCTATTAGTGATTAATAGTAACCTAGGTCCCATCTCGCACCGTTACTGAGATACAGCAACTTATTGGCCAAAAGTCGCAAATTTTGTCAACCCCTTTTTCATTTAGCGTTCTCGTTCGGGGTGACCCCATCATATTTATGGAAAAGCTTTACGGTTCCTGAAACTAGAGTCTTCCAGGCAGCCGACGGTGAAGATTTGGTGATTCTAGCTTGCACCGCTTTTGATTGATTCACCCGTGTGACGGACAGACGGACAGACATAATTGCGATGGCTAAGACGCGCTGAAAGCAGTAGCTACTTTGCGCGTAAAAATGGTGTATAGCTCTTAATAGAAAACTTATCACAGAGCTACGGAGCGTCACCTGCCATATGAAATCACACAGTGTTAGCTGCCACCTGACACAAGTAAACGTTTGGCTTCAACCCCAGCCAGATTTACCTACCCCGGAGAGATGGAAGACTGAGTTGAGCTTCGAAGGTGTGTGCGTGCGTGCGTGTGTGAACAGGTGCGTGTCGTGCTGACAGCATCAGCAGCTCTCGACCGAGAGACGAAACCAGAACATCGACTGCGAGTGACCGCTTTCGACGGCGGTGAGCCGCCGCGCACTGGACAACTGGACATCACGGTCATCGTGCTGGACGCTAATGATCACAGTCCTGTCTTCGAGTACAGCGCTTACGAGGTTACTCGTAGCAATCATGCGGCTTACGGTCAAATTCCACTAGCTTTATCTTAACGACATTCTTGGGCTATAATTTACAGACATTTCTCAGAATTTGTTTTAGATTTTTTTGTAAGATTTAAAAAATTTTTTTAGGATTTTTTTTCAAATTAACGGCGAAGTTATGCTTACGTTTTTCGTAACTGTCCCAAGTTGTTTTTGAAATTTTTTGTTAGTCGCATTTTTAAAAGATTTTTGCCTGAGTTCTTCGTAAGTTGGGCCTAGTTCTGTAAGTTGGACCTTTAGTAAAAACCAGGCTTTTGAGCAGGTGTTTGAGCAATTCACACTTCACAAACTTAGTCTTCAATACATGATACAGTTAGTAGAATTTGGTATTAATGAATTTATTATGCTAATTACTGCGAGCGGCACTTCGATGCAGGTGACGGTGACTGAGAACATTGCTGTGGGTACGACGGTAGTGCAAGTCACGGCACACGACCAGGACATCGGTGACAACGCCGCTGTGAAGTACTTCCTCGGCGCCAGCTCTCAGCAGGTCTACGGCGACGTTTTCTCAGTCGACGAGCTAACCGGTGATGTGATAGTCACCGGCGAGGTCGACCGTGAGCGTGCCGCGGTCTACCACGTGATGGTCGGTGCCAGAGACGCGGGATCCGAACCGCTCGTCGCCGAAGCCACCGTCGTCATTAAGGTTTCGTATCGTATCACGTGTGCTGACAAATTGCAGCTGCATAGCAATTAAAATCATATGATGTATTGTACACGTATACAATATTGTGTGATAGAAAAATACGCATGGACTGTTCGGCAATGTTTGCAGTTAGCTCGCAAGTAAGGATTTGTGGCTTTTAGTGTGAATTTTGCAAGTCGTGTTGAACAGCACAGATATTGGCACTTTTTCATCAAGCGTGTTGCTTGTTAGGCCATAGAATAAGTTAAACATCACTTCGGACGATTGGCGTTCGTTAGCTAAATTTTGACCTCTAATTTAAAAAAAAACGAACTTATTTGATTTGTGTGTGTGCATTATTTTACTGTGCAAATAAGGATCATTACTGTGTGTGTGTTTTACTTGACAGTTTTAAATGCAATTTTTTGCCCAAGATTTTAGTAAGGTTGATATTTGCATTTACTTCATTTACTTCATGCTTGTGTTTCTGAAATAAATAAATAAATGCGTGTAAAACGTAAAGAAAACAGTACGTAGAAAAGCGCCAGTTAAAAGTGTGAGTCGGGCAATAACCGTTTTTATGTAAACAGTCAGTCCAGTGGCGAGAAAGTCTTTGTCATTCAAACGAGTTGTGTTGTCATCAGTGTGTACTATTATCGTGCGTGCTTGAAGTCGTATTGTGCGTACTGTGCGCTAGGTGGATGACGTCAATGACAATCCTCCCACAGCAACAATCAACACGCTTACTGCCTCCAACACACAGCTAGCCAGCTTACGCTTAGTTCAAGACTTCTCCTGACACCCTGTCCACTATCTGTCTGTCCACTGTCAGCACTGACCTGGTCCATCCACTGACCCTCCTGACAGTACAGCGAGAGGTGCGTCTACTAGTATACCGCTACCATCAACACGCTCACGGCGTCCAACACACAGCTCGCCAGCGTGCCTGAAGACGCGTCGCCCGGCACCTTCGTCGGTCACGTGATCGTCCGCGATCCAGATCGAGGCTCGAGCGGCCGTTTCAACTGCTCGGTGGTCGGCGACGCGGCGGCGTCCTACTTCCGGTTGGAGCGGATGTTCGGCGCGGAGTACCACATCGTGACGTCATCGGCGCTGGACCGCGAGACGCAGGACACGTACCGGCTGGGTATAGAGTGCGCGGACGGAGGACCCGAGTCTTTGTCGTCAGTCAAGTGGCTGAGTGTCGAGGTGACTGATATCAACGATCATGCTCCAGAGTTCGACCAGAAAGTTTACATTGCGGACATTTACGAGAACAACTACAACGGAAAATTCGTCGTCCAGGTACCGTATTACAGTGTTATGTTGCTATGATACATACCGAGTGAATCACTTCCTCAGACCGGTGTGACTAAAACATGATGGGACATGACGGGACAGCTAAAACAAGACATCACGCGATTAAACATTGGCCAGTGGAGCACAGATAGTAAGCAAACCGTTATGGCTAAGCAGTAAACCCAGTGCGAGCGTTATTGCTGCTAAGTTCCTAATTACACATTAAAAACAACAAGCGCAATTAACAGGAAGCGATCAGCAGCAACACACGACACGACACTTATAGCAACAGTAGGCCTATTTAAGCCTATAACTGAGCAGTTTAAACATTGACATTAGTAAACGATCAAAGTTGAGAAATAAATAAATACAGGCATAAGCGAGAGTTTTACTGACATTTGTGGAAAAAAACTAGAAGTCTATAGTACACGGTAACTACACGCCGTCTGTCCCGTCATGGTTTAGTCGTCCCGTCTCTGTCAAGTGATGATTATGAATTTCGGGCTTCATGTGCCCTGTGACTTACAGCACCAGCTGTCACGAGATATATGTTTTAGCCATCCCATCTTTTCACTTTAGGCCTTAAGTGGGCCTCAAGTGGCGACTTCTTGTATGTTTTAGCTGTCCCGTCATGTCCCGTTATGTCCTCAGACTGCTCCTATTTCTGACTTAACTGTTTATTGGTACGTTTAGAAATCGGCTTAAGTCTGCTCTGTACGTACGGTCGTGCCTTTCTTCACACTGACACGTGACTTCCCCACATTTGCACTTTTCACTTTTATAGTGAATGCCTTGACGTCTCGTAGATTTTCGCCGTATATTTTCCAACGAACTAATATTGCACGCATCACCCGCTTATATAGGCCCGAAAAACACGTCAATAATGCTAATTTAATTAATCTTATTATTGTAGTTATTGGACCGTTGCGTAAAATAGCCGACCACAAACGTCTATAAAGTCGAGTCACACTAAAGTCTGAGCCCATCTCGTAGTTAACCGACTTCTAGCCACTTTTTGTCAAAAATTCTACACATTTCGTTGCCATGGCAACGAGAGTCAACCATGGTAGACTTACTAAAATTATTTATTTGTCCACCTTCAAAACCCTTTGCTAGATGCAAAAATCTTGGAAGTATCTCGTACATATGTCGAGTTATAGCCCATTTTGTCCCAAATTTCGTTGACATGGCAACGGGGGTCGGTCGGGGGAAAATGCAATTGGCAGCATTCGATGGCCCATCCCCGAAAACCCCCTATAAATGCAAAAATCTCACGCAAGCCAAGTTATAGCCAATTTTGTCCCAAATTTTGTTGCCATGATAAGATAAAATTGAATAACACCATTAGATTGGCCATCCTCGATAACCATACGCTAGAACCAAAAATTACGACTCTATCTTATACACAGCCAAAGTTATGAT
>Ga0209454_1004677_pt1 | contig 10302 bp, 4 predicted proteins | sample WorMetHERISLAND1_2_FD_187400 | JGI IMG/M metagenome (GOLD analysis project Ga0209454, IMG submission 187400) | Marine gutless worms symbiont microbial communities from Max Planck institute for Marine Microbiology, Germany - Olavius geniculatus... | ecosystem: Host-associated > Annelida >... | reverse complement strand
AGTTGACTCAGATCAAGATGGCCGAGAACGAGAAATCACTGCACGCCCTGCACGCCCAGCGAGCCCGGTTGAAGCAGAACCTCGCTGACGGAGACGAAAATCTCAACAACGACGAGCAGTGCCTGCCGCTGCGCACCCCGCAGCCGCTCGACTACGAGGGACCCATCATCAAGATACCCTTCATCTCCGCCTAACTCAACTCTGTCAAACCAGGTCGCATTTCGTCTTCATCAAGTGACCAAGGCGAGGGCGACCTAATTACCAAAGCTCCCAGAAATTTTCCTGAGAGTTTCCTACGATCTTCTTAATTTCTTCCAAGTCAGCAACTTAGATATCAGTTAGTTTTTCGTGAGTTTTCTTAGGATATATTTTAAATTCATCACATTTTTATTAAGATCTTCGTAAGACTGATTTTTCCTGCACTGTTTATTTCGTCAGTTGCTTAACACTTGCAGCTGTGTCATACTAATCCTTGGTTCTACTGTATTTCTACATACGCTTTTACTACGTGTTGGCATTTAGGCCTATTACAATATTGGCCTACGCTGTTATGCGTTTATACAACCGATATTTTACAGTGTAAGATTGTTACTTAGCTTTGATCAACACCTGCAGCTGCGTAGAGTTCGTTTTATTCGTTTTTTAACAGACACTTATACTATTTCTTTTCACTTATTGCATGTTATTATACACTGCTACTAGCGTTTATACAAGTATAGTATGATATATTTCAAGTAAGTCGGTGAAATGCAATTTTTATCTTTGTTGCATACATCACTGCTGTGACGTCGTGCGGAATTCTGTAGGAAAGTTACATGTCTGTCGTAAAATTGCAATTTCCTGCCCCATCTATTTTTAACTCACGGTGCTGTTGATAATAAATTAGGCCTACGGTTGTGAAGTCATTGGTGCACTGAACAGTGTTTTTTTCAATCTTGTGTCTCATTTATATGATTGTATAGTTCTATCGTCAACATTGTGAGTATAATAACTAAAGCAAAACATCGCTTTATACTATCGTCATTTTATTACATCTACGCGGGCTTAGCCTCATCTCCATTCAGACCAGGTTGCGTAAATCAACAATCAAGCACATAATAACAGCATTACAAAAACATAAATGTCATAAATATTCCCAAGTTGCATCACTAAATTTCTTCACCTTATGCAGCTATTCAAACTTAGGCCTGGCTGCAATACAATGTGTCATCTAAATCTTTATGCTACTGCTAATAAACGTTGGTGTTGCCCCAAATGTGAATTTAGCTATAAATAGTTTTCTAGCATGATATCTTCCCTGGAATTTCCCTGATGCTTGCTCACTGCTCCGAGTTTTCCCTGACAGCTGTCAAATTCCCTGACATTTGCAGGTTTTTCAGAAGTAGTCACTTTTAGGATCCCAGTCGTTTTCACCAATCCCTGTCTGCCCTAGAAGAAAGGAAGGCTGAGTTGACCCGAGTGGCTGGTTGTCTGCAGACAGGCAAACTATCTCAGTATACTTATAATCACCCATCCAAGTAGTAACCACTAGACAGAGACCCAAGCAGGAGTCAAAACAAAGACTTCCCTCTTACTGTACGTTCAACATCCTAATACTCCGGTCACCCCGAGGCTGCAACCGCACTGCGACCAGTTTTTGGACCAAATTGCAGCAGATCGCAGCAATGTCCCAGTACGGTTGCAGTGCAGTCATGGTTGGTTGCACTGGTCGCCATACGGTCGCTGAGGAATTTTGAACTGTTCAAAATTCCTCACGGCGACTTTTCAGTTGCAGTGCGATTGGTCTGCTCTCTGTCCACGCTTGCACAGCTCGTACTGTGGTCGCAGTACGATCATCCATGGTCGCACTGCTACTGCACTCGATCTGTGGTCGCACGAGTGTACTGCGACTGCACTGCGACTATGCGGTCCGCACTACAACCACAAAACGAGCGTAGGCCTACTGCGACAATGAGCGACCATACTGCGAATGCGGTTGCAGTCAGTCTCCTTAAGTTGCTGTACAGTCGCACTATGCTCGCTGTAGAGTCTCAGCACAATCAAACGATTCGCATTTCGAGTAAAATGCAAAAACACGGCAATCCGTTGCGATCTGTGTTTCGGTGTTATCGCAAGACAGCGATTGAGCGGCGACCACGCTGCGACTTATGGCGATTTGAAGTCGCCGTGGTCGCCGTAAGTGGCAACTCAGTGTGACTGGGGTATAACCAGTATGCTACCAAGCGAAAAAATGTGAATAAATTAAATAGAGCAAATCTCTGAGTGCGGTGTCTGCAGACGCACATAGCTGGAAAGCACAGCATACACAAGCCTACTTCTTGTTTTTGTTGTTTTTCTCTTGCATGCCGCAAGCTGGAAGACAACCCTTCTCAGACCAGATGTGGACAGCAGGCCGGACTTTGTACAACCAGTGGCATCGTTGCAAGGGCGAGGCATGGGCAATTCGCCAGAAAATTGTCACTGAAACATTCAAAATTGGTGGCTGAAAACCCCCATTTTAGAGAAATTCAGGTACAAAGTTGAAATTTCAAGCACCCACATCTACCCCGTCCAAAATTTGCAGCTGTCTGTCGGAAACTTGCAACTTCCTGCTGCGCCTACTTTTTTAACCCACGACACCGCTGCATTATGTAACAACTACGACACTGTCTTATTATGCAGTCTGCAGCACGCACCAATGACAGTAGGAGAAAGAGAGAGAGAGTTTATGAGTTGATTGGTGTCGGATGATCAAGCTGAGCTATGACGAGATGCAACAGTTGACTCTGCTCAGCCGTCAAATGCACAGAGAGATCCACCTCCAGATGCTTTAGTGCTGTGATGTCACCCGTCTGACATGCCATCTGAATAGCAAACAAACAGACAGAGATATGCAGACATATGGTCACAGAGAAGACACAGAGAGATAGACAGACAAAAATAATGCCAAATGTGCAATAAATTTATACAATGCAAAGACATAAAAAGTTTCAAATGTGCTGTAACGTTTAATGGAGTTCTTTAACAGCATTCAAAAGTAGATTTAAAGAGAGAGACTAATCTCTCAGATGGTCCACCAATGTATTCCAGACACTAGGCTCAGACACTAGACAGGACAATTCACTATTGCTAAATGATAACAGACCAAGCGTCAGTGAGTGAGTGAGTAGGGTTTAACGTCTCACCCAACACAGTATAGGTCATTTCGGGGACAGCCTTTCCAGGCAGAATGCACACAAACCAGACCCAGCCTAAATTGGCCAATCAATTTATGGGTCCAATCCATTTGACTGCACCGATTTAAAGGCTACAATAAACAGAAAGTTTAACCTTTACAGAAACATAAAACACAAAAATACAAAAATGGGGTTAACCTAAAATTGTAAGAACTCCATAATACGCATGCATATGTAATTAAGATAATGGTAGTTCTACCATCTTTCCTATTATCCTCCAGACAGTCATCAACGTGATAATGCTGCCGATTGGAGGACAGGGGGCAACACAGACCAAGCGAGAGACAGACATAATCCCTGCCTGAATTCATTACTCAACAGACATGCTATGAGTGAAACGGCCATGACAAAGACATGCTGACCTGCACCATGAAACTAATTCACATTTCTGTAAGCATTTGTTTACAGCAAACGTGGACATACAGCTTTCAGGTACCTGTAAATGATATGTGCCTGCCCCAACACCTACCCAAAATCATCTGACTGGTGCTCTGTCAGCAGAGACCAGCCTGGTTGGCTGGCTGGCAGGGTTAAGGTGGGGTACCCCCATCAGCGTCTGTGTCTGTTCTGTGCCTGACACAGATTTCCAACACACATCATCACTGATACATAACAATATCGTCCTTTGTCAAAAGCTAACTTGTTACCAAGAAACATCATCAACAGAGTTAAAATCAATCAAAAGATTGGGCAAACTTGACAGAAGTTTATGGGAGACAGGAATAGACAAATTTACAACACTGAAGATGAAACAAAGGATTGGGAAGACTTACAACAACAGACTGAATGAGCAGAAATAGATCGTCATTTAGATAAAACACAGGACTGGACGTAGACTCTGTACTTTCCCACGAGTACTGCTCCAAGGTCTGGGCATGCTCAGGACGGATCCTCTGTACTGTTGGCTGTACAAAACACATACATACTGTACACAGTGTGACAGCTGTGAAAAAACTGGGGAAGGGGGAATGGTTAGTGGTCAGATCTATTTGCTGCATCCTTCAAAAGGTGTTATAGCTCCGCGGAAACCCATCTCGCAGCTATGGAGCATCACCTGCTACATGAGATCACACAGAGTTACCTGCCACTCAACACAGGTGAACTTCAGCCAGGCAGGCCGGTACTTGACTTACTTACCTCAGAGAGATGGAAGGCTGAGTTGACCTGGGTTGCATACTGAGATTGTTAACCTATCTGCAGACACAACCATGCTGTATCTGGGCCCAGCACGAAGCAACATTGATGATCGAGACCAACACATTAATCACTACAACAAACCACTGAGTCTGCCATTGTTGCCTAGTATAGTTTACAATCAACTGGAAATATGCAGATTAGTGACTGTTAGTAACGTTTTTAGTCCGAATTTGTAATCAAATTTTAATTAATTAAAAAATCTTTTTATCGACTGATTTATGATGATTAATCGATTAATCAATCGTTGATTTCTGCAGCCCTAATTCTGTCTTGTCAAACTCATGGACTCAGACCTGAACGACCAGTTACTGGAAATGGACTCAAGACTCATATACAGGCCCAGTGGAGTCAACCACATCACTGATTACAGGGACTAAGGTAGCAGACTGAAACTCAGTTCCCAAATACAGTGCATTCAACCGAATCTCACCTGTAGCAGTAACAGTAGAAAGACACGCAGTAATTCACAGGATGTGAGTACGTCGGCAAATACTCCGACATGCTGACTAGTAGCGGAGGACAGCAGTGACACATGCTGCTGCAGCAGATACGTCATCTCAGTCAGTCTGGCTAGCGCACCCTCATAGTCACCTGAAACATTCAATGAATAAACAGAGGAATGAATGAATCAATCAATCCATTTATCTGTCCACGGATAATCGATTCATCCATCCAGCCATCCATCCATCGATCAATCAAATCGATCGATCAATCAATCATTCAATCTTTAAACTTGTAAAGTACTGTACCCTGAAACAGAATTCTCAGAGGCCTTTTACCAAACTAATCTCTAGACTCTTAGTCTCGAGCGGTTGTTCAATTAAAATTCACCTTTTTGGTGTGCTTATTTACCACTTCAACAGAATTTGAATTTTAAAACCTCAGTGTAGCCTTATTGGTATCAACCAAACCCAGCCTAAATTGGCCCATCAATTTACGGGTCCGATCCACTTAACTGCGCCGATTTAAAGGTTACCCATGTACTGCTGATGTGATGTAGTAGGCAATAACTAGAACTACCTGCCAGTATTTTAGCTGATGCGATGTAGGTCAACGCCAGCAGACAGTCAAGCGGATTCTGCAGATACAACCACACATACGTTGCTTACACTTTGCTTATACATACACATTACACATACAGATACAGAAACAAATTTGTTCGTTTCATACCAAACAATCGCTGGTGGGACTAACTCACGACTTTGAAGATGAGTATCTTTCTTAGTATGAGGAATTGCAAACTAACATATGAAATAACATCTGACCAAACATGCTATCTATGATAGATAACTGAATCGCCAAAAGAAATTGTCAGTGGTAGTCAAGCGTCGAAGAATCAACGGAAAACGAATTAAAGAGGCGTATGGACTGTGGTAAAAAAGACCTTGGAAAGCTGGTTTGCTGAAAAGATAAAAGAACAAGGAATGACAATAAGTAACACTGCAGAAGACAGAGAACAGTGCAGGAAGTTGGTAGCAGCAAGCATCTATGACAAAAAGCAGCTAGATGATGAAACTAACTCCCTACAGCTAACAAACAGACCTGAAGCAGTAGTTCAGCAGCTCTCTGGTAATGCTGTATGGTTTCCACTGGCCGACCACTTGCCTTTAAACATCATCATCATCGTCATCATCATAATCGTTTATAGAGCGCCGTTTACAGCAAAGGTAAAGGGCAGCGGTGCATTACAATATCTCTATGCATACATAAAACTAAGAGTTAACAAGAAATATTTAGATTGTGACCAATCTAATGTACTCCTCGCATGCATTATTCTCTCCTGTATTATTCTAAGTGCTTGGTCATTGAAATGAGTCACAGCTCTACCAATGAGACAAAGAAACAGAGTGCTAGCCAAAAGAAGAAAATCAATAATTTTCACCATCAAACTCATTCTATTTCTTCTGTCCCGTAACAAACAAAATGCTATTTTGTTTGTTTTGTGAGCAAAAGTACTTAATACAACTCAGATTTATTTTGAAATGTATCCAGTATATGGCGACAAGTGTTTTACAATGCGAACAGTACACTTTTGATGTAAGAAAATGGTAGGTGGGCAGAAATTTGCATAAAATGCGAAGGCGCAGTCAGTCGTTCATCAGTGGCTGGGACAGCAGAGAGCATCAGTCTTTGCATCTGGCACAAAAATGTTTTGTTGACAGACGGGACAAATGTTTAAACAAACTCGAATGATATGTTAAAAAACGAAGCAATAATGTTTAGCCTTTAAAGAGGTGACCTTAACTTGTTGAGTTTGTTTATTTTTTCTCGCTCCTATGCTGTTTGTCACTTGTGAGTTCAATTCATTACTGGTGGGGAAAATAATACACAAACACAATGTGTTCTATTAGCTGACGACGTCACAATAATGATGTCATCATCCAAAAAATTCCACCTATGTTCAGAATTAATTTCCCTACAAAACGTATATTTCGGATTTTTCCTATTCTAAGAACTGATGAAATAGCGCTATTTTGTAACTTATTTATGGAACGACCCTCGTAGTACAGGCACAGATACATGCAGACAAACTAGATGTGTCCATGCAGCAACCACTGGCATTATACAACGATATCATCTGCGACCACAGGCCTGAAACTGTGAAAGAGTCTTTCAGTTCAGCTAAGATAAATCAGCATGACTATGAACAGTTCAAGCAGTGTTGAGATCACAGCGTATTGTAGGTAAATGAAGTTCCCTTCCCTTACTTACTTAATTACCTTACAATGTCATACATACAGGTTACAGATATACAGAAGCACAATAAACATGTCTATGAATCAAAATGGCCTGGCCAAAACAAAATATCAATAACTGGGACAAATTTATTTATTTATGTTATTTATTATTGAAATGGCAGACTCCAGATCTGAGAATAGTCAATTGCTGCTAACTAGTATATAAACAGACAGATGCAGCGAGTGTTACGTACATGTAGCATGTGAGCAAGTTCAAGATTAAGCGAAGCAGCAAGATGACATTGACGATTCTCCAGATGAACCTACATATACATTGTGTCTCAATAACCACTAGACACCTGCTACATTTCCAAATAACTCCAACAATCCTAGCTCAATACATACACATTCTAAAACAAAAAATCACTATATCGTCAGCACATAATAGCAATTGCACACCCATTACTCCTGGGCTAGCAAACGTTCAGCTTCACAGCAATCTTTTTTTTTACATTTGTTAGTCCACCTGAAAGTGATAGCTTTCAAGGCGGGCTTATGTTTTCCTCGAGATGTTTTTAAAATTTATTTTTTATTTCAACATGACATCTCCGAGATGCATTGGCCGATCAACGCAAAATTTTGCACGCTGATCAGTACTAAGCCTAATTTTATAATGCCAGCCCAAAATTTTGGGGGCCACCCCCCAAAAACATTTAGGGGCCAAAAACATGCAAAATTTGGCCCAATTTCGGACGACTTCAAAGTTTGATGGCAAATATCTCTGAAAAGCATGAAGATATTCATAATCAGACAAGTACATTTTGTACCACAATTCCTCCCGCACTGCGTGAAAAAAAGTTCGGTGAACTTTGGTCCACTATTCACGAAGATTTAGTGGTGAAATCATACCCACCCAAATCAGCTTTTTCGGAAAACCATATTTTGGTCCCTAAAGGGTGCTGCACCCCCAAATTTTTACACACTGTGCTAGAGAATGACCAAGTCTTGCTAGCAAACCCCCACTGGGGATGGAAGACCCCCTTACAATTTTTTTCAAAGGGGGTTCCAAAATTGGCTTAAAATTTAGCATATCTGCACCTATAACTTGAAGAGCAAAGGGAGTAAGAAAACGAAACTTTGCCATATGACGTGCCATATGGTGGGCATGATCACTAATGTACAAATTTTGGGGGGCCCACACCCCGAAAATTTGGGAGGGCAAAAACCTCAAAAATTGGTGCAATTTTGGACAAATTTTGAGTTTGACCTCGTATGTCTCAGAAACCAAATGACATATCAAAAATCGAGAACAAACTTGATCAAGTCCGATCCACGGAGGGTTTAGCAAAAAAAATTTGTGATCTTTGGTCACTAACGAAAACGTTATAGGCCTAACCTAAGTCAACAATGCACGTTCTGCGTTTGCTAATGCATTTGAGTTGAGGCATGCAACTATGCTATGTGGGAAATTTTACCTCTCCCCCGTTAAATTCCCCCCCAATTAAACTTAGGGCGCCGGGCGGACACATGTTAAGCTTTGCCCCAAATTTTTAGTACATTCGAAATTTCACAGCTTATAAGGAACAGACAGATAGACAAACAGACAAAAACAGATAAGCTCTGTAATGCAGCCTCTTAAGATGGCTGCACAACAGCTGAATAATAACTGGTTGTGACTGACTCTGATGGCATGGCTAAAACAGTTGATGGCTGCGTGGAGGTTCTCAGCAAACTGAGGCAAGTGGAGCTCTGACAGTGACTCATTGGCCGCAGCAAACGACCTAGCAGCTGTTGTTAAAGCACATGCCTCAGTCACACTGTTAGTCAAGGTGTGTTCACATCTACAAAACACATACATGCATCATATTCGTCACTGGTAGTCAAGGCCTGTTCACGCATACAACAAATTCATGAGGTACACTGTTGTGCAAGTAAGACTGACCTGGCCTGAGCAAGATGACAAAATCCAACGTAATGCGGACAATTCTGATAATGCAGCTGCTTTGCTAAGTAACCTGAGACATGGTACAGAAACAACACGGACAAAATAGCACTCATTCTACTCAACTAGTATAACAGATACTTTACCCGCCCAACAGACCACAATTTCACTCAATTCAACGTACAAGCGCACATATTCATTTACTATCTAATCAGCCCATTTTTCAAACTTACTCCAGGGATAGGCCAGTTCACAGAAGTAAACTTCTAAGAACTGCTGTTACGGTGACACACTTTTTGCAGTCACCTTACCATCATCAGCCACTGTGTTGTCTCATGGTTACCACTAGATGATGAATGATCCACACTGATATTGGTATTGGCATGGGATACTGATATTGGCACCCTACCCTATAATACTGGGTATTACCATATTCAGTAGTATTTTTGCTATCATTCTAACCCAGTTACCCTCTACACATTATATAATGTAAACATTATACCATCTTCTTGCATTGCCTCCAAAAAACTAACATTCATCAAGCATGCTATAAATATTTACACATAACATATACATTACCAAATTGTTCACTTCCTTCCGAAACATTTGGCTTCTTTAGAAACCTCCTACAACATGACAACGCAGCAGATTCATTGCACTAAATCCTTTGTAGCTGTGTAAAATTTAACTGCTGCAAGTAACGACAAGAAATTTGAGCCAATGCTCACGAGATGCACGAAAGCCTATCAGCGTACTGCTAATGCTATGCTCGATGTGCCGCAATAACCAACTACGAGTCCAACAACTACACTTTTTTTTCTTTATCAATTACTGCCCATGTAAGACAAAAGACTTTTGTAACTGATAAAGACGTGGCCAAAAGCAACAACTTCTTCTTCTTGTTAAATTCGTCCATTTTACAAAATGGCGGCTGAAAATGTGCGCCAATGAAGCATGGGATGTCACGGTTCATCCACACAGCCCGTGAACACAGACTGTGTTCACGGGGCACAAAACCAACAACCGTGAACATGGGCCGTGCACACGAGCATAAAATTTAGTCACCCGTGTACACAGGCCGTGCACATGGGCCGTGAACATGACCAATGAACATGGCTAGTGTGAACCGGCTTGCCCTTAACTAAAAAGTAGACTATATGACGTTATTTTCCTTCCACCATGGACGTACGAAGATTGTGACTGACAGAAAATGACTGCTTAATTTTTTCGTATAATACACAGCCTTACGCATGCATTTAAGTAATGTGAC